>BNJV01000661.1_pt1 | contig 146079 bp, 237 predicted proteins | sample 8540591 | NCBI WGS metagenome assembly BNJV01 (sample SAMD00202457, study PRJDB9452) | human saliva metagenome | host: Homo sapiens
TTTCTTTACTTTAGTCACGGCTAGTAAGATAATGAATGAAAAACTATTATCAAAAATACAAGTATTGAGTTTGATTCAATAAGGAGATAACCATGGCAATGAATAGACGTGATTTTTTAAGAATGAGCGCAGCACTTACGGCAGCGGGTATGTCACCTTCGCTCTTTGCCACAACAAAAGAACAATTTACCATTTATGGTGCACCAGCGATGCCAAGTGTGACCATTGCGGTGGCGGCAGCACAAGGTAAATTAGCCAAACAAGCGGATGTAGCATTAGAGATTTGGCGTTCGCCTGATCAATTGCGTGCGGGTGTAGCAAGTGGTCAATTTAAAGTGATGATGAGCCCAAGTAATGTGGGCGTAAATTTACGTAATCAAGGGCAACAAGTTGGCATGGTGAATATTCTCACCAATGGGATTACGCAGTTGATGTGTAAAGGTGGTGCTATTACTTCACCGCAAGAATTGGTGGGTAAAAAAATCCTTGTGCCATTTAAAAACGATATGCCTGACATCGTATTGCAGGCCTTATTGAAAAAACTGAATATTGATATTAATAAAGTGGATATCACCCTATGCAGCAACACCAACTGAAGCGATTGGCTTGTTCTTACTAAAAGATTTCCATGCGGCTATCTTGCCAGAACCCAATGGCAAGTGCGGTTGTGCAGAAAGCTAAAATTGTCGGTACGGAGATTGTACGCGGCTTTGATTTAGTGAAAGAATGGGGACAAGCATTTAATACAAAACCACTTATTCCAATGGCGGGCATTATTGCCAATGAAGAATACTTCCACGCACACAAGGCTGAGTTTGATCTACTTCACCAAGATTTAAGCGATGCGTTAAACTGGATTATGGCTAACCGCAAAAGTGCGGCTGAAATTGGCGCTAATTATCTGCCAGCACCAGAAGCCGCTATTGAAATAGGCTTAGACGGCGCACGCTTAACGGTGACCAAAGCCAGTGAACTGAAAAATGAAATCATGCAATTCTATGAAACCTTGATGGACTTCAATCCAAAACTCTTAGGTGGTAAATTACCAGATGATAAATTCTTCTTGGCTTAATTTGAAACTGAATCACATAACATGATTAAAATTGACAAAATCCGTAAACCACAACCTGTACTGTTTTACATCATCGACTATCTCTGGAGCGGCTTTACCGGCTTGAGTGTGGCGATGATGGTAGTCGCCTTGTGGGCTTGGGGCAGCGCAGTATTTGGTGAATTTATGCTACCTGCTCCCGCGGATGTTTTTCAAAAAGCCCTTGATCTGCTTGAGCATTTCCAACAAAACGAAATCGGTATTTCGTTATGGCGTTCTGTGGTGGGTATTACCATTGCCTTAGTCGCAGGCTTAGCCGCAGGGCTGATTGCGGGCAGCTTTAAAACCGCTATGGCATTACTCAAACCCGTCATTACGATTTTGTTAGCCATGCCACCAATTATTTGGGTCGTGATGGCTTTATTTTGGTTTGGCTTTGGCAACCCAAGTGTGCTATTTACCATTATCGTATTAGTCGCTCCGCTGACCTTTGCCAGTGCCGCCATGGGCATGGCAAGTGTAAACAAACAACATGAAGAATTGTTTGATGTGTACAAACTCGGAGTGTGGAAAAAAATCCGTTACTTGTATGTTCCCCATCTCACGGGCTATGTGATTTCCAGCATTGGCGTCGCGGTTGCTATGGGCGTGAAAGTGGTGATTATGGCAGAGCTTTTGGGTGCTAATGACGGTGTAGGTGCCAAGATTGCCGATGCCAGAGCCATGTTAGATACGTCAACAGTGATGGCTTATGTACTGTTGGTGATTGTGTTTGTTTCCCTCTTTGAATATTTGATTACTAAGCCATTGGAAATTCTGTTTATGCCGTGGAGAAGATAATGCTGAGTTTAAAGAATGTGCGTTTTGAAATTCTCCGCGATCCTATCGTGCGCGATTTCAGTATGGATTTACAACTGGGCGAAGTGAAAACTTTATTCGGCCCAAGCGGTTGTGGCAAGACCACTGTGCTGCGTTTGATTTCAGGTTTGGAAACGCCAAAATCGGGGGAAATCAAGAATACATTCCGTAAAACGGGCTTTCTGTTTCAAGAAAATCGTCTATTGGAAAATCTCACGGCTATGCAGAATATTGCCATTTTTATGGATGAACCAAATGAACATGAAATCATTGCGCTGGCAGAAAAAGATTGGGCTTTCTTCGGGTGATTTAAATAAATACCCGACCGAATTATCGGGTGGAATGGCAAAAACGCGTGGCATTTTTTGCGTCTATTACTATGCGGCTGTGATTTAGCCTTATTGGACGAACCTTTTGTCGGTTTGGATCGCGATTTACGTAATATTTTAGCCACTATGTTAGTGGAAAAAATTGAGCAACAAGGCATGGCCTGTATTTTAGTGACGCATGATCGTTTTGAAGCGGCTCGATTAAGCCGAGAAATCATGCAGCTTTCTCCAAAAGGGATGGATGTGCAAAATGTGATTACCTTTGCCAACGCCATTATCCGAACGCAATTCAGCCTTTGAAGAAACCGTAGTCGCACGCGAATTTCAAGGAATCCATTATTATGAATAATTTCTTTACCCATCCGATGCGACCCTTTTTTGTTGGGGCTGCCATTCTTGCGATTGTGGGAGCGTTGAGCTTTTTCATCAGTCCCGATGATCTCATTCTACACCGCAAAATTTTCCTAGAATTTATGTTGCCCGCGGCATACGGCGGCTTTTCTGACGGCTTCCATGCTTGAGTGGACAAATTACAAAGGTAATTTAAAACCTATTGCGACGATTTTTAGCCGTGCTCTTGCTTTCTGGATTGGTGTTATTGCCATTTCTCCCCGCAAACTGCCTCGTTTTTTTAGTGGCGGCTTATTGGCTCGCACTGTTACTCTTTTGTGCTTGGCTGTTTTGGTTGGATCGCAATACCGACAATTTTACTTTACTGATGTTGCTTGCCGCATTTACAGTTTGTCAGACGGCTTACGCCATGACTGATAGTCTGAAATTATTGCGAGCACAGGTGCATTTAAATATGGCAGCAGTGATGTTTGTATCGATTCGAGTCAGCATTCTATTAGGCGCAGAGGCACTGAAAGAAAGTACGTTGAAAGATCCCGTATTTATCCCAAATGTCGTGTATAAAAATATCGCGATCACATTCTTGTTGATTCATGCTGCTGCAGAATTATGGTTGCCTGCGCAAACCACCGCTTTTACTGCCTTTGCCGTTGGCTTTATCTTACTTGCCAAGTTACGCGAATTACATCATCACGAATTGCTACGCAAACATTACATACGTACTTATTATTTCCTTCAACTGTTTGCCGCGATTGGTTATTTGTGGATCGGCATCAATAAATTAATTGATGAACCGACTGCCGATCCATTACACATGGTGACACTCGGCGGCATTCTCGGCAGTATGATGATGATTTGGCTCACTGCAGGATTATGGCATAGTGGCTTTACGAAACTGGATTACCCAAAACTCTGTCGCCTTGCCGTGCTTTGCCTTTTCACAGCGGCACTTTCTCGAGCTTGTTTAATGTATGTGGACGAGCTGTTTTTTATCACGATTCCGGCTATTTTAATTGCCATTGTGTTTGTGCTGTATCTTGCAACCTTTGTGCCGATATTCCGAAACAACGCGTTTACAGATGATCCAGAATAGTGACCAATCCGCATATCAACGTGCGGATTTTTGATATTTTTTAGACCGCTCTTAATAGGCTTTTAATTGGGCCATAGCTTTACAATCTGCAGCTTGATGATCATCTTCGGTAATTAAACTTTGTAGAAAATGTTTAATTTCAGTCAGTTCGGCAATTTTTTCTTCGACTGAAACCAAATGTTTCGCCAACATGCTATCCACTTTGCAATGTTGAGATTGCTGCGTTTTCATCTCATTAAAAAATTTAATTTCGGCCAAACTAAAATCTAACGCTCGGCAGGTTTTAATAAATTTTAATTGCTTCAAACTGGCTTCATCATAATCTCGATAACCATTTGCCAGACGTTTAGGCTCTGGCATTAACCCCATTTTTTCATAATACCGAATCGTTTCTAAATGAATACCGCTTTGTTTGCTGAGTTCATGAATCTTCATCTTTCTAAAATTAAGCCTTGACCTTGTAGTTGCTACGGACTTTATACTTTATCCCAAGTTAATCAAAAGACACAATGAGGAGCAGTATGTCCGAACATCATTCTCATGAACACCATGACCATTCATCTCATGCGCATATTCCACAAGATAAAAAAATCTTAGCACTCAGTTTGGCCATCATTACCGGCTTTATGGTTGTCGAATTTGTTGGTGGCTATTGGTTTAACAGTTTGGCACTCATGGCTGATGCGGGACACATGGCAAATGATAGCTTATCCTTATTTTTTTAGCCTTGTTAGCGTTGTTTCTATCCGCTCAAAAAAACAACGATATATTGCCTTACTTAATAGCGGCTCATTGATTGTCGTGGCATTGATGATTTTAGTTGAGGCGATTCAACGCTGGCAAAATCCCATCGAGATGATGGCATTACCAATGCTTGGGGTTGCCTCTCTCGGATTATTGGTGAATCTTTTCGTTGCAAAGATAATGTTGAACAGCGATCATGATAATCTCAATATCAAAGCGGCGTATCTACATGTACTCACCGATTTATTCGGTTCCATTATTGCGATACTTTCGGGGCTAAGCGCTTATTTTCTGGGATGGTTATGGGTTGATCCGCTAGCAAGTATGATATTAAGTGTACTAGTATTAAAAAGTGGGATTGGCACATTCCGTTTGGCGCTTAAAAAAACATCTAAAAATGAACCGCACTTTGTTTTGATATTTCCAAAGTGCGGTCAATTTTTCCGCGATTATTTCAATTCGCCTCGTTCTACAATAATTCCGACATGATTTGCTTGAGCAACCGCTTTGGGTTTGCTTAATTTGAGGCGTAACCATGAAATACCAAAACGTTGTTGTAATTGGTCTGCTACTTCATAAGCCACTCGCTCAATCAATAAAAAAATGGCTTAGCTTGAACATAATCTAAAAATAAATTGGCTCACTTCGGCATAATTGAGGCAGTATTGCACATCATCCATTTCTGCGGCTTTTTGACAATCCCACGCCATTTCCAAATCAAAAACGAGCTTTTGTTTGATTTGTTGCTCCCAGTCATACACGCCAATTTGTGCGAAGACCACTAATTCTTCAATAAAAATTCGATCCATCTCTCATTCCTGTAAAAAAATATAGTGGGCTTATGCTATCAAGTTTGGTTAAAATAACGAACAAGTTTTTCAAATACAATCAAGATTGTGGAGCACAAAATGAGCCTATTTGCCCTTTTTTATATGATTTTTGCTTATTTACTGGGTTCGATTTCCAGTGCAATTTTGATTTGTAAGGTTGCAGGTTTGCCTGACCCACGAAAAAATGGATCTCATAATCCTGGTGCGACCAATGTATTGCGTATTGGTGGACGTTGGGCGGCGCTCGCAGTATTAATTTGCGATATTTTAAAAGGGATGCTACCGGTTTGGGCGGGGTATTATTTAGGGCTCACGCAATTTGAATTAGGCATGGTTGCCTTGGGTGCGTGTTTAGGACATATCTTCCCTATTTTCTTTCAGTTTAAAGGAGGAAAAGGTGTAGCGACCGCATTCGGTGCCATTGCACCCATCTCTTGGGGGCGTAGCTGGATCAACGCTAGGTACGTGGTTGTTAGTCTTCTTAATTAGTCGATATTCCTCATTAAGTGCTGTGATCACGGCTCTTCTTGTGCCATTTTACGTTTGGTGGCTTAAACCTGAATTTACCTTCCCCGTTGCCTTAGTTTGCTGCTTGCTGATTTATCGCCACCACGACAATATTCAGCGCTTATGGCGAGGTCAAGAAGATAAAATGTGGGGAAAATCCAAAAAGAAATAAATAAAAAAACCTGTCGATAATCGACAGGTTTTCTTTTTATCAAAACGGCTTAGAAATCAACCGCACTTTTAAGTTTTTTCAATGCGTTGGCTTCAAGCTGACGAATACGTTCTGCAGACACATTATATTTTGCTGCAAGATCGTGAAGGGTCGCTTTTTCATCATCTAACCAACGTGCTTTGATAATCTCTTGGCTACGTTCATCAAGGTTAGCTAATGCTGTACCTAATTTTTCTGTGGCTTGTTCTTCAAAGTTTTCACTTTCAAGCTCTGCCGCAAAGTTTGAGCTTTTATCTTCTAAATATAAAGAAGGTACATAAGCTTCGTCATCATCATCTGTTGGCAAATCAAAGCCGACATCAGCCCCCTGTCATACGGGATTCCATTTCGATGACATCTTCTTTTTGACACGCCAAGCTCATTCGCCACCATATCCACTTCGTTTTCATTGAACCAACCTAAACGTTGTTTAGTTTTACGTAGGTTAAAGAACAATTTACGTTGTGCTTTTGTGGTTGCGACTTTCACAATACGCCAGTTGCGAAGGACATATTCGTGGATTTCAGCTTTGATCCAATGCACCGCAAAAAGATACAAGGCGAACACCCACTTCCGGATTAAAACGTTTTACCGCTTTCATTAATCCGATGTTACCTTCTTGAATTAAATCTGCTTGCGGTAATCCATAACCCTGAATAACCACGCGCAACATGAATAACAAAACGTAAGTGTGATAAAACTAATTTTTTTCGCTGCTTCAATATCACCGTCATAATACAAACGTTCTGCTAAGCTTTTTTTCTTCCTCTGCAGTCAGCATCGGATATTCGTTTGCTGCTCGAATATAAGCTTCGATGCTACCTTGAGGTACTAACATCATTTGAGTTTCTTTATTCATTCTTCTCCTCACAGCATGCGGAGCTAGGCCCCTGACTCATTACTTATTTGTTATTGTATAACAACTATTGTCATTATACCTCAATTTGTTTTTATTTGACAGTTTTTAACGATTGAAAAGTTCAGATTAATCACTAAAAAAATTTTTTTCGAATTATTTTTAATGGTACAAGCGAATAAATTACATCCTCCGCCGCTACCTTAAACAATAAATCAATATTCGGGTGTTTTTCCAGGATTTTTGCTTTCGCATCTTCAACGTGTTCAGCAAACCACTCAATGCCTTGTTGTGCAGAAGTGCGGTCTAATTTCCCATTAAATTTTTTTCTGCTAACGCATGATAAAGACGAAGCGAACCTAAGCTTTACCTGGCGCAGCGGGAATATGATGAATCACTGTTTCACCGTTTAATACGTCTAAACCTGTTAGATGATCAATGCTTGGGTAAAGTCTCTAAAATGTCTTTAAAGTTCATGATTGCTTTCCTCTATAAATTAACTAGATGGCTTGCTCTGAATTCACTTCGCCATTTGCGCCCATAAAGCGCACTTCAGGCTGTAAATACACACCAAATTTATCTGCTACAGTTTGACGGATATGATGTGCAAGCTTCACAACATCCTGTCCCGTAGCATGACCTTTATTAATCAGTACTAACGCTTGTTGTTGATGAACAGCTGCACCACCGATTTGAAAACCTTTTAAATGGCACTGATCGATTAACCAACCCGCAGCAAGTTTCACAGAACCATCCGGTTGTGGAAAGTGCGGTAGATTTTCAACTTGTTTTTGGATTTTCGCAAATTGCGCTGCACTCACCACAGGATTTTTGAAGAAACTGCCCGCATTGCCAAATTCTTTTTGGATCAGGCAATTTGCTGCGGCGAATATGACACACTTCATCAAACACTTGCTTTGCTGTTACCGTTTGAGGATCAAAATTCACTAATGAGCCATATTTTAAAATTGGTTGCCAATTTTTTGCTAATTTCAATCCCACTGCCGTAATCACATAACCTTGCGCATAGCGATGTTTAAAAATACTTTCACGATAACCGAATTCACATTCGTTCGCCTGTAAGCGGAATTCTTCGCCTGTGTTGAGATTTAGCACATCTACATAATCGCACACATCTTTAAACTCTACGCCATACGCACCAATATTTTGAATCGGTGCTGAACCGGCACAGCCTGGAATGAGTGCAAGGTTTTCTAAACCATTAATGCCTTGTGAAAGCGACCACTCCACCAACTGGTGCCAATTTTCACCACCATTAACATGCAAATAATGGTAATCGCTATCTTCTGTATGCTGAATACCCGATAAACGATTAATAATCACCATCCCTTGAAAATCTTCTAAAAACAGCATATTGCTGCCTTGACCTAAAAATAAGACAGGGAGATTTTTCAGCTTGCGCTTTTTGCCAAGCTTGTTGGATTTGTTCAATCGATGTAGCTTCAATGATTTCACGTGCATTTGCCGGAATATTGAAGGTGTGAAACGGTTGTAAACTTTGCATTAACTTTCCTTAAAAAAACGTGTGAGGAAGCGTGATTTTAACCATCGTACCACCTTGCTCCCTTTTTGAAATTGTAAGCTGAGCATTTAATTGGCGACTGCGTTCAGTCATGATATTTAAACCATAATGCCCTTCTGGCTCGTCTAACGTTGGAATCCCAACGCCATTATCTTGCACAAGAATCTCGTATTCCCCTTCTGCATTGATATGCGCTTTCACCTCAATCAACGTACCTTTTGAGTGTTTGATCGCATTCAATGTTGCTTCACGCACAATTTGCAGAACGTGCACTAATTCTTGTGGATTTAAACTTTGCGATGGCAAACTGCAGTCCACAGTCATTTGCATCTTCGTTTGCGAACGCAAGCTTTCGATAACTTGCTCCAAAGCAACCTGTAGGTTGGCTTCTTGTACCGTTAAACGGAAGGTCGCTAATAATTCTCGTAATTGAGAATAACCATCTGATAAAGGCTTGCTCAAATTCTCTAATGATCGCAATGCTTTTCTCTTTTGATTCCTCGTCTTCTTTCTTCAAATTATGCTTTAATAGCGTTAATTGAATTTGTAAGAAAGACAGCACTTGCGCCAATGAGTCATGTAATTCTCTCGCAATAATTGACCGCTCTTCCATCAGCAAAGAGTTGCTCTTGTTGGCGTTGCGTTTTATGTGAATACAACGCTTTTTGCCACCATTTGCCCTAAAGTTTTTCATCATGCGTGGATCAGGACAAGGCAAACCGGCTTGCCACGAGAGCACCGCCAAGTTTTCATTTTTCAATAGAAAGTTCTTCAACTTGAAGTGATTGTTTAGGATCTTTTTTTGACCAAAAGAAATTTCCCAATGTTCTGAGCCGAAAATTTCTAACTCGATGTAGCGTAAATGTTCGCTAACACGAATATGATTGAGCACTTGGCTGAGAATTTTATCATTAATCTTCGTGGGCGTAAGTAACTGTGAACTTTGATACAATGTGGTTAAAGAGCGGTTCGTTTGACGCAACTTTTTGGGTTTTTCTCATTAACGGCATCTTCTAAACGTGAGTAAAGTCGCCCCTAACTCCGAGGACATTTGCGTAAACACTTTCGCTAAAACCCCCAGTTCATTATTGCTCGCGGTATCTAGCGGAATATGATTAAACTGCCCCATTTGTACTTGCATACTGGCTTTGGTCATCAGCTCTAGCGGTTTCACGACTTCACGCTTCATATACCAAATGACATAAGACACCATGGCTAAAATAAGCAACATAGAAATACACAGCACCGAAACCGCAATGATCCATTTCTTTTCAGCAAAAGCGTTGTAATTCCAACACGAAATCATCCACATCTTGCACATAACTTTTTTAGTTCAGCATGATATTTCTCGATTTGATGGCTACTCGCTAAATCAGACATCATCATCCAGCGTTGAAGGATTTTTTGATAAGACGCTTTTATCCCTGAAGGCGCAAAAAGCTGATTCTGCACAGTAAGCAAGACGTGAGCGTTGAGACTATCTTGGTAACGCACTAAATTCTGTTCAACCGTATCCGGTGAACGTTCCATTTCCGTTAATAGTCGATAACTTTGCATACGCAAAGAACCGGAAATATTAATCGCTTCCGCATCCGATTTATTACTAGCCATCACAAGCAAACTCAATGAGCTAATAATGCCCATGAAGATAATGACCACAAATAAATATTTAGCAATACGGGTAGAAACTGAACGTTTAGCGTACACGATAATTCTTCAACATAGGGAAAAGTGTCTATAGTTTAGCACAAAGTGCGGTTGAAATTGGCTGATTTTTCACAAATAAAAAACATCGGCTTTGACACCGATGTTTTCAAAAACTTGAATTTTTTTGACCGCACTTAGCTCAATTCTTTGCCTTTTAATTCTGGCACTAAGAAGACTGTCGCCACCATGTCGATCACATAAATCACTGCTAAGAAAGCAATCGCAATGCTGAATGAATACGCAGAGACAATCGCCCCGACAACAACAGGTCCAAAACCACCAACAGCACGGCCTAAGTTAAACAACACATTTTGTGCCGTTGCACGTGCTTCTGTTGGATAAGCTTCTGCCATTAATGCGCCATAACCGCCCATCATGCCGTTGACAAACATCCCTAAGAATGCACCAGCCACCAACATAGCGGTTGGGTCAGTTAATTGAGAGTAAGTGATGATGCTGATCACTGCACCAAGTTGGCATAATAAGAAACTTGGTTTACGTCCGATTCTATCGGCTAGACGACCAAAAATCCAAATCCCTGCCATCATGCCGCATACGGTAACAGCCGTCCATAAACCTGATCTCGTTAAACTAAAGCCAAGTTGTTTAGATAAGAAGTTTGGCATCCAAATCATAATACCGTAGTAACCAAAGTTTTGTACAGAAGTTAACACCACCACACCAAGACTCACTTTTGTGGTCGCTTTATCTTTTACTAAAAGTTTGAAAGATTCAAGTTTGGAGATTTTTTGTGTTGAAAGTGCGGTCTGTTTTTGCGAGAAAATTTCAGGTTCATGTAAGCGAACTCGTAAATACCAAGCAACAAATGCCGGGAAAATCCCCACTACGAACATGCCTCGCCAACCGATATGTGGAAGCAATACAGGGGTGAGTAACGCAGCCGCTAACACACCAACTTGCCAACCTAACGCCACATAAGACGCGGCTTTTGCACGGTGTTTTGCAGGCCACGCTTCAATGGCTAATGCCATACCGATACCAAATTCACCGCCCAAACCGATACCCGCGATAGTGCGATAAATTAATAAATCCCAATAGCCTTGTGCGATTGCACATAAACCGGTGAATACAGCAAAGAGTACGATGGTCCAAGTCAGTACGCGTACACGTCCGTAACGATCGCTTAATGCACCAAATACAATCCCGCCCACTACAGCACCAATAAGTGTCCAGGTAACTAATGAGCCAGATTGTGCGGGGGTTAAATTAAGATCTGCCGAAATGGCACTAAGCATAAATCCAAGAATAAGAAGATCGAATCCATCCATCGCGTAGCCGACAGCTGATCCAACCAAGGCTTTCCAGCCATATTGATTGACGTTTGTCATGATTGAGGTCCCTTTTGCTACTCACGGGTAGCGTTTAAAGTGAAATGATGAGGAAAGAAATTTTCCGACGCGTAGTTTAGAGAAATTGACGGGATTTTGCAAGAATGAGAAAAGCAAAGTGCGGTTGATTTTATTCAAGTTTTTATTTTTTCAATAAAATTCGAATCAATAAAGCAATGGCTGCCGCATCATCCACCAAACCTAATGGGCCAAGCACCGCTTCAGGCAAAATATCAATCGGACTGAACAAATAAATCAGAATGATGGCGATTTTAATTAACTTCGTTTTATTCATAGTCATTGGACGAAAAGAAAAAGATCAGGTAAATTCTACAACTTATCCGAATGGTGAATCATCACAAAACGTTCCCAAAGCTGCTCTTCGCTTTCTTGATGCTCAGGATCTGGCTTGATGCAGTTTGTAATCGGGCAAACTTTTTGGCAGGTTGGCGTGTCATAATGACCAACACATTCCGTACAAAGTACAGGATCGATCACATAGATCTCCTCGCCGATTGAAATTGCTTCATTCGGGCATTCGGGGAGACACATATCGCAGTTTGTGCATTTGTTTGTGATCAGTAACGCCATACCATTCCTTTATATGAGAAAGCGGCGAATTATAGCCGACAAAAGCAAAATTGACAAAATTTAAACAGGATTTTTTTATGAAAAAAACAGGTTTCTACTCTTTCCCTTATTGCCCTTGCTGCATTGAGCATTTGGCAATATTTCACTGAACACAAAAAAGACACAAAACCCGCCCCAACAACTACACAACAACAAAGCCAAAGTGCGGTCAAAAATACCAACGATTTTGGAAATTATGATGTCATCATGCGCGATGATGCCATTGGACAAAATAAAAATGCCCCTGTTGATTACTATATGTTGGTCTTATCTTGGTCGCCTGCATTCTGTGAAAAACAACGTGCGCAATATGGCAATAATTTACCTGATTCAGCACAATATCAATGTGATATAAAAAATCAATTTGGCTGGGTAGTGCATGGTTTATGGCCACAAAATGCGAATGCACGTTCTGTTACGGATCACCCACGTTTTTGTAAAGGTGATTTAGCACCGCTTCCAGTTGAAACCCTCAAACCTTATCTTTCAATCTCGCCAGGCGCAAAACTATTGCAAGGTGAATGGGAAAAACATGGTAGCTGTGCGTTTGATTCAGCGGAAGCTTATTTCAAACAAGAGAAAGCATTATTTGAATCACTCTCCTTGCCAAACGAACAATTAAGCCGTAAAGAATTATTTCTATGGATGAAGCAACATAATCCGCAATTAAAAGGCGCTTATTTAGGGGCGAGCCATAATGAACTATTCATTTGTTACAATCGCCAGTGGGCAAGTAATCGATTGCCCAAAAATAAGCATAATTCGCTTTTTTATTTGATCTACATCGTTACAACCTAGTAAGAACTAGGTATAATGTTCCAGTTTAATTTTAACTAACCCAAGAGGAAAGCTTATGTCAGTAATCAAAATGACCGACTTAGATTTAAAAGGTAAACGTGTATTTATTCGCGCGGACTTAAACGTACCGGTAAAAGATGGCAAAGTGACATCTGATGCGCGTATTCGTGCGACTATCCCGACGTTAAAACTGGCTTTTAGAGAAAGGCGCAAAAGTGATGGTTACCTCTCACTTAGGTCGTCCAACTGAAGGGGAATTCAAACCTGAAGACTCTTTACAACCGGTTGTTGATTACTTAAAAGACGCAGGTTTCAATGTGCGTTTAGTACAAGACTACTTAAACGGTGTGGATGTTAAAGAAGGCGAAATCGTTGTTTTAGAAAACGTACGTGTAAACAAAGGTGAGAAGAAAAACGATCCTGAATTAGGTAAAAAATATGCCGCACTTTGCGATGTCTTCGTGATGGATGCATTCGGTACAGCTCACCGTGCACAAGCATCAACTTATGGCGTAGCGGAGTTTGCACCAGTTGCTTGTGCAGGTCCATTACTTGCAGCAGAATTAGATGCATTAGGTAAAGCATTAAAAGAACCTGCTCGTCCGATGGTTGCGATCGTAGGTGGTTCTAAAGTTTCCACTAAATTAGAAGTATTAAACTCTCTTTCAAAAATTGCTGACCAAATTATCGTGGGCGGTGGTATTGCAAATACTTTCATCGCGGCAGCTGGCCACAATGTGGGTAAATCGTTATATGAAGCAGATTTAATCCCTGTAGCAAAAGAATTAGCCGCAAGCACAGATATTCCTGTTCCAGTTGATGTACGTGTTGGTTTGGAGTTCACTGAAACTGCAGCAGCAACAGAAAAATCAGTGACTGAAGTAAAAGATGATGAATCTATCTTCGATATCGGTGATAAATCTGCAGAACAATTAGCAGAAATCATCAAAAATGCAAAAACCGTTTTATGGAATGGTCCAGTTGGCGTGTTTGAGTTCCCTAACTTCCGTAAAGGGACTGAAATCATTTCTCACGCAATTGCAAACAGCGATGCATTCTCTATCGCAGGTGGCGGTGATACTTTAGCAGCTATCGATTTATTCGGTATTGCAGATAAAATCTCTTACATCTCAACCGGTGGCGGTGCATTCTTAGAATTCGTTGAAGGTAAAGTATTACCTGCAGTAGAAATTCTTGAAAAACGTGCGAACGGTTAATTGAATGGCTTCTATCCCCTCTACTCTCATAGAGGGGATAAATATTGATTCTTCAAACGGAGGAATAAATCCTCCAAAACAAAAGGAAACACAACTATGGCTAAATTATTAGATATCGTAAAACCTGGCGTAGTAACAGGTGAAGATGTACAAAAAATCTTTGCTTATGCCAAAGCAAACAACTTCGCGATCCCAGCAGTAAACTGCGTGGGTTCTGACTCCGTAAATGCTGTATTGGAAACCGCTGCGCGTGTGAAAGCACCAGTAATTATCCAATTCTCAAACGGTGGTGCAGCTTTCTACGCAGGTAAAGGTATCAAACCAGCAAGCGGTGCACGTCCAGATGTTTTAGGTGCGATCGCGGGTGCGAAACACGTTCATACTTTAGCCAAAGAATACGGTGTGCCCGTTATTCTTCATACCGACCACGCAGCGAAAAAATTGCTTCCATGGATCGATGGCTTACTTGAAGCGGGTGAAAAACACTTTGCAGAAACGGGCCGTCCATTATTCTCTTCTCACATGCTTGACTTATCTGAAGAGCCAATGGAAGAAAACATGGCAATCTGCCGTGAATACCTTGCTCGTATGGACAAATTAGGTATGACCCTTGAAATCGAAATCGGTATTACCGGTGGTGAAGAAGATGGCGTGGATAACTCTGATGTAGATGAATCTCGTTTATATACCCAACCATCTGATGTGCTTTATGTTTACGATCAATTAAACCCTGTAAGCCCTAACTTTACCGTTGCGGCAGCATTCGGTAACGTACACGGTGTTTACAAACCAGGTAACGTAAAATTAAAACCATCTATTTTAGGTGCATCACAAGAGTTCGTTGCAAAAGAACGCAATCTACCAGCAAAACCAATCAACTTCGTTTTCCACGGTGGTTCTGGTTCTAGTCGCGAAGAAATCCGCGAAGCAATTAGCTATGGTGCAATCAAAATGAATATCGATACTGATACTCAATGGGCTGCATGGAATGGTATCTTAAACTTCTATAAAGCAAATGAAGCTTATCTTCAAGGTCAATTAGGTAACCCTGAAGGTCCTGATGCACCAAACAAAAAATACTACGACCCACGTGTTTGGTTACGTAAAATGGAAGAATCAATGTCTAAACGCTTAGAGCAATCTTTCGAAGACTTAAACTGCGTTGATGTTTTATAATCCATAAAAATAGACTAAAATGAAACCGCACTTTGTTAGTGCGGTTTTTTTAGTTTTACATAACCAGAATGTTGGTTCTTATCTATGCAAATAACGAAACAAAATTGGTTAGCCACCATAATAAACTTTGCGGTAACACTTTTCTTTCTTTCAATATTTATTGTCAAAGGAGGATATAATGCCGCGCCTGCTCTACTGATGTTAATCGGTTTAGGTTATAGCGTTTATGCTTTAATCAAGAAACCGCTTTTAAACTTATCGAAAGTTGATAAATGGTTAATTTACAGCTACCTTTTTTTTTTTCTTACCTTTGTACTTTCTCTCAGTATTAATGGGGGAAAAATGCGTGACCTCGACACGGCAAGTCGTGTTATTTTCTTAATTCCCGTTTTTCTCCTATTATTAAAACGCCCAATCAAAACCTGTGTTTTGAGTTATTCTATCCCGCTTGGTGGTGTTATTGCCGTCTGTATAGCACTTTATGATAAATTTATCTTAAATCTTAATCCGGATCATAACCCTCGAATTATGCATATTCAAGGTGGTGATATTTCTATGTCATTAGGTATTTTTGAGCCTAATTATTGCCCTCTATGCCCATCAGAAAAAAAGACGTAAAAGTTAACCACTCTTAGTGTTATTGGTGGTTTATGTGGCATCGTAGGGAAGTTTGCTTTCTACTGCTCGAGGTGGATGGGTGGCATTACCTGTCTTGCTTGTTGTTATCCTTTATATTTATCGCCATTCTCTTTCAAAACGTTTTTTCCTGACTTTCTTTGGGATTATTGTGATTGCAAGCATTGGCATTAGTCAAATGCCCAATAACCGCATTATGGAACGAATCGACGTTGCCCAAAAAGATATCCAACTTTACTTAGATAACCATGATGGAAATACTTCTCTGGGGCTCGATTTTGAAATGTGGAAAGAGTGCACTTGAAATGGCAAAAGAAAAAGCCTTTATTTGGTTGGGGCATTCAAGGCGCAACAGAAAAACGTAAGCAAGAAACAAAAGAAAAAATTGCCACGGGTAACATTGGACAATTTACGCATGCCCATAACCAATATTTAGACGACCTATCCAAACGAGGAATTGTCGGGCTGCTTGCCTTGCTTGCTGTTTTATTTATTCCTCTACGTGCCTTTATGAAAAAGCTGAATAACACAAATGATGAGATCAAGCTGATTGCAACGTTAGGTGTTGCCCATATTTTATCTGTGATGATTTATGGCTTAAGCCAAGGTTTCTTGGTACATAATTCAGGTACTATTTTTTACTTTTTCTTAACGATTGTGTTTTATGCTGCAATACGAACACATCAGAAGGCAGAATAATGAAAATTTTAGTCATTCGTAACGATAAACTGGGCGACTTTGTTCAAGCATTTCCGGCTTTTGCGATGTTGAAAGCCTCAAATCCCGAGCTAAAACTGACCGCACTTGTGCCGGCTTATACCGCACCACTTGCACAAATTTGCCCTTATTTAGATGATGTTATCATTGATAGTGACAAGAACGACAAAGCGGATTTCAATCGTCTTGTTAAAGAAATCAAAGAGCAGCAATTTGATGGCATGATTAGCTTCTTTTCCAATACCCATAACGGTAAATTAGCCTGGAAAAGTGGGATTCCTTATCGCCTTGCGCCCGCAACAAAATGGGTACAAATCCTTTATAACCATCGTTTAACACAACGCCGTTCACGTTCAGAAAAATCGGAAGCTGAGTACAATCAAGATCTGGCTCGGGCGTTCTTAAAGAAACACAACATGCCGATTGTGAAACCCAAACCACCTTACCTTTCATTTCCTGAAAGTGCGGTTAAAAATCAACGTGTTTTTCTTCAAAAACAATTCGGTTTATCTGCAGATAAAAAATGGGTCTTTGTGCATAGTGGAACAGGTGGCTCAGCAACAAGTCTTTCATTGTCGCAATATGCTCAATTGATACAAGGTTTATTAAACGAATTTGACTGTCAGATTATCTTAACGGCAGGACCTGGTGAAAGTGAAAAAGCCCATGAGTTAGCGGCAAAAATCGATAATCAAAATGTGGTTGTTTACGATAAGAATAAAGGATTGGTTGATTTTGCACACTCTCTAGCTTGTGCGGATTTATTTATTGCGGGCTCTACTGGACCATTGCATTTAAGCAGTGCATTCAATGTGCCAACAATCGGATTCTATCCAAATAGTCGCTCATCTCAGCCTCGTCGTTGGAAGCCGATTAATGATGCAGATAAACATCTTGCTTTCTGCCCGCCAAAAGGCAAAGAGGAAATGAATTTAGGCTTAATTTCGATTGATGATGCCTTAATTGAGATTATTCCCTTCGTACGGAAGATGTGGCAAACGGGCAATTGAGTTTAGACATAACTGTACAATCCAACCTATTGCGGCGGCAAAAACAACGGTACCTATGCCGACTGTGCCGCCGAGGAGATAACCTAGCACACAAACCAACACTTCAAGGCTTGTTCTCACAATCCCTACTTTTAAATGAAAGCGTTGACAAAACCCCACCATTAATCCATCCCGCGGGCCAGCGCCTTGATGACAGGTTAAATATAATGCTGTTCCAAGCCCATAAAGCAAAAGCCCAATTCCTCCGAATAAGATTCGACTCAAAAGTGCGGTTGGTTCAGGTACAATTTTCACGGTTAAACCAAGAAAAAAAGCAATCACGATAATATTCAAAATAGTGCCCAGTCCAAATCTTAACTTAAGGGGAATCCAAGCCAACATCACCAAACAACTAATACCGAGTGATGCCCAACCAATACTAACTCCGGCTTGTAATGCCACACCTTGAGAAAGTACGGTCCAAGGTGAGGAACCCAAATTAGCGAGCACAATTAAGCCATCTCCAATGCCCAGTATTGCCAATGCAAATAATAGCATCGACATCGTTTTACCTTCGACTGACCATAGCGATTTTGCGGCCCAACTGGTGTGAGGAATCACCCGTGCTTTTTTCATATTATTCCCATTTATATTTAACGCTTACATCATAATGGGAAACCCCATAAAACCAAAACATTTTAACGTCATATGATATAACCGAATTGACTGATAAATATCATAAATGTGATGTAGATCACATTGTCAAAATTGTCATCATCCAGTCACTGACTTAAAATAGACTACCCTTTTAAATTAGGACATTATTATGCTTGCATCTCTTCAAGATATTTTGGATACCGTAAAATCCAATACACTCACCTATCAACAAAAACTCATGTGTTTAGGCAATATCGCCGAGCGATTATTTGATCCTCGTGAATTATTAGGCTACACGGATGAAGAATGGCAATTCCTTCAAAATCAAATGATCTGTGATTTAAACGAAGGCTATGCGATTTATCGCCCTCGCTATATTTTGCCAGATTACAATGTGTATATTAAAAAAGGCTGTAAATTCCTTGAATTGCCAGCCCCTAAGAATCTTGATGACGTATTAGATGGCTTATTGATTTTATATTCCCACGTGCCCTCCATTACCACATTCCCAGTTTACATTGGTCGTTTAGACGTGCTACTTGATCCGTTTATTACCGATGAGGAACAAGACTACATCAAAATTAAACGTTTCTTAAATCATGTGGATAAAACCGTGCCGGATTCATTCTGTCATGCCAATATTGGCCCTTATGACACCAAAGCAGGGCGTTTGATTTTAAAAGCGGTAATTGAGTTAGAAGCACCGACGCCAAATATGACCATTCGTTACGATAAGAGCAAAACAAGTCGTGAATTTGCAGAATTAGCCGCAAAAGCGTGCTTATTGGTTTCTAAACCATCTTTTGCCAATGATGCTTACTACATTTCTGACTTAGGCGAACAATATGGCATTGCAAGCTGCTATAACGCATTACCTGAATGTGGCGGGGCTTATACTCTCACTCGTTTGCGCTTAGGGACTATCGCTCGCGCCTGTAAAACCGTGGATGAAATGGTCAATGAGCTTTTACCTCGTGTAGCAAAATGTGCACTTTCCACTATGGATAAACGCCATAAATTTGTAGTGGAAGAAAGCAACTTCTTCAATACCTCATTCCTCGAAAAAGAAGGTTTTATCAAACGCACTAATTTTACGGGGATGTTTGCCATTGTAGGACTTGCAGATGCAGCGAATCACTTGCTACAACAAGAAGGCTTTAAAACGAAAACCTTTGGTAAAAAGCCAACGCGGTGATGAAATTGCGACCATGATTATGGATAAATTGAAAAGAAGTCACAGATAACCATGAAGGCGTGTATGCTGAACGCACGGGCAATCGTTATTTATTACATGCGCAAGTGGGCGCAAGCAATCATGAAGAAGATAAACGTAATGCGCCTGCACATCGTATTCGTGTGGGTGAAGAACCAACATTATTAGCTCATTTAAAACAATCCGCGCCATTCCATAAGTACTTTCCATCAGGTACGGGAGATTTGTTTGCCTTTGACCAAACCTATGTGGATCATTTAGATGCCGTTGTTGATATTATCGATGGTTCATTTGCACAAGGTTACCGCTATATCACCACTTACCTTAAAAACACTGATTTGATCCGTGTAACGGGCTATTTGGTGAAGAAAAGCGAAGTGGAAAAATACCGTAAAGGTGAAGTAGCATTACGTGATACTACTTGGTATGGTTCAGGTACCGATGATTGCGCACAAGTCTTTGATCGTCAATTACGCGATGAACAAGATGTAAGTGCAAGCTAGAAAAAAAGTGCGGTCGAAAAATTCTTTGTTTTTTGACCGCACTTATCCTTTTTCTGCCTTTTTCTAAAATCGCTTTGTGCTCTCGAATCAATGCCATAAACGGCTGCCCAAAGCGTTCTAATTTGATCGCGCCCACCCCATTAATTTGTAACATTTCAATATTACTTGTTGGCATATATTGCGCCATTTCCTGCAACGTCGCATCATTAAAAGACAATATAAGGTGGGAATATTTTCCTTATCCGCGAGCTGCTTCCGTAAGAAACGCAAACGAGCAAACAGATCTTTATCGTAATTTGCTACCGTATTTTTATGAGACGTATGCACAATTTTATTAATGGATGAAATGCGCGGCATTGCCAATTCAAGCGGCACTTCGCCTTTTAAAACAGGGCGAGCACTTTCTGTGAGCTGAAGCGTGGCACTATTAAACTCACCGATCACTTGCTGAATAAAACCCAAGATGAATAAGTTGGCGAATGACAGATTGCCAATGTTCTTTGCTTTTATCTTTGCCAATGCCATAAACACTTAACTTATCATGTTGGCGTTCTACAATTTTTTGATTATGCATCCCCGCAATACCGCAATCACATATTGCACGCCGAAACACTGACCCCACACGATAAATCGTCGACATCACTTTTTTTGCGCATCAATTAAACCGTCATATTTCTTTGGCGGGTCAAGACAAATATCGCAGTTTTGACAAGGTGTTTGACGATATTCACCAAAATAATTGAGTAACACTAAACGGCGGCAAGTTTGACTTTCTGCAAATTCACCAATGGCTTCCAATTTATGTTGCTCAATTTGACGTTGTGGCGTCTCTGGTTTCTCAAGCAAAATTTTCTGTAACCAAGCATAATCAGCCGGTTCGTAGAAAAGCACCGCTTCTGCAGGTAAATCATCTCGCCCCGCACGACCGGTTTCTTGGTAATATGATTCAATGCTTCTCGGCAAATCAAAATGGGCGACAAAAACGCACATTGGATTTATTAATGCCCATGCCAAACGCAATCGTCGCAACCACGACTTGAATATTATCTCGTTGGAAATCTTGTTGGACGCGTTCGCGCAGTGCGGTTTCCATCCCGGCATGATACGCTGCAGCCGACACGCCTTTATTTCGCAAAGTTTCTGCTATACGTTCCACCTTCGAACGACTATTGCAATACACAATGCCACTTTTGCCTTTTTGAGCTAACACAAAACGAGTAAGCTGCTCCATCGGCTTAAACTTTTTTCTTCTAACGTATAACGAATATTTCGGACGGTCAAAACTGCCAATGTATTTGTGAGGATGGTCTAATTTAAGATGAGTGAGAATATCCTGTCTCGTCGCGTAATCAGCCGTCGCCGTTAATGCCATAATCGGCGCATTTGGAAACGCTGCTTTTAAACCGCCAAGTTGGGTATATTCAGGACGAAAATCATGGCCCCACTGTGAAATACAATGGGCTTCATCAATGGCGATAAAGGAGATTTGAGCATAAGAAATCAACTGAAAAAAGCTATTTGTCATTACTTTTTCAGGTGATACGTACAATAATTTTAATTGGCCTGAAATCAGCTTATTTTCAACTTGCTGTTGTTGTTCTGACGTCTGACTAGAGTTTAGAAAATCGGCTTCAATGCCGTTTGCTTGGAGTTGATCCACCTGATCTTTCATTAAAGAAATTAAAGGCGAAATCACTAATGTGAGACCGGGAAAACAAAGTGCTGGAATTTGATAACACAAGGATTTGCCATTTCCTGTGGCCATCACCACTAAGGCATCTTGACCGCTTAACGCAGCATGAATCACTTCTTCCTGCCCTTTGCGGAAAGATTGGTAACCAAAAACAGACCGCAACGTATGAAGTGCGGTCGTTTTTAAGTCTGTTTTTTGCGGGGCATGTTCCGCGAGTTCGGCCATTAGAATGTTACCGTTTCTCCGTGAGCGGCAACCGCCTCGGTTAAACAATCCCAAAAAGCGTTTACCATCATTTGCCACCCAATCATTATTTTTTTATAGGCAAAATGAAATCCACCCAAGCGGCTCGCAAGCCAAAGCTCAAGAAGTGGTTCTTGCTTATTGATAACGATTTGTGAGCGGTCATCAAATGTGATCGTGAATACCGAACCTTGTGTTTCGCAATCCACATCGCAATCTTGATTCTCTAACGTCTTCTTCAATTTTTTTGCCAAACCTGTTCAATATTTTGGTGAAATTCTGCAACATTCATAAAATTTTTCCGATTAAATCTGATAGAATGCCGTGAATTATAAAGCCTTTTCGCCTCGTTGGCAAAGGCAGATTTTACTTATTAGAGAGATTGAAAAATGAAAAAATTACTTTCTATTTTATTACTCAGTGCATTCTGTACTTTAGCTACAGGTTGTGGTGTAAAAGGGCCATTATATTTTTCCTGAAAAAGAACAGCCGCAAAACACAAAAAAACACAATAAAAACTGACCGCACTTAAAAGGATTCGTCATGGATTTTTTTCCAATATAAAAAAACGAGCAACTTTATGTTGAAGATTTGCCCGTCAAACAACTCGCTGAAGAATTCGGCACACCGCTTTATATTTATTCGCGCGCTACGCTTGAGCGCCATTGGCATGCCTTTGATTCAGCCTTAGGAGAGCATCCGCACTTGATTTGTTATGCCGTTAAAGCCAATTCTAATATTGGTATCTTGAATGTCATGGCAAAAATTAGGTTCTGGCTTTTGATATCGTTTCGCAAGGGCGAATTAGAACGTGTCTTAGCGGCTGGTGGAGAGGCTTCAAAAGTAGTCTTTTTCTGGTGTAGCAAAAATCTCGTGCCGAAATTATGCGAGCGTTAGAAGTAGGCATTCGTTGTTTTAATGTGGAATCTGTTGCGGAATTACATCACATCAACCAAATTGCGGGTGAAATGGGTAAAAGTAGCCCCTATTTCTTTACGCGTGAAACCCCGATGTCGATGCCCATACACATCCCTTACATCTCCACTGGGATTAAAAAGAAAATAAATTTGGTGTGAGCGTAGATGAAGCGCGTGAGGTATATAAATTAGCAGCAACCTTACCTCATGTGAAAAATTACGGGTATGGATTGCCATATTGGCTCTCAGCTTACGGAATTACAACCCTTCTTAGATGCAACGGATCGCCTCATTCGTTTAATAGAACAGTTACAAAGAAGATGGTATTACGTTAAAAACATTTAGATCTCGGTGGCGGTTTAGGCGTAACTTATACTGATGAAACGCCGCCGCATCCAAGTGATTATGCTGCTGCGTTACTGAATAAATTAAAAGATTATGAAGATCTCGAAATTATTCTAGAACCAGGTCGAGCAATTGCGGCGAATGCGGGGATTTTAGTGGCTAAAGTGCAATACCTAAAAAGCAATGAAAGCCGTAACTTCGCAATTACCGATACTGGCATGAACGATATGATTCGCCCTGCACTCTATGAAGCTTATATGAACATCATTGAAATTGACCGCACTTTAGAGCGTGAAAAAGCCATTTATGATGTTGTTGGCCCGGTATGTGAAACCTCTGATTTCTTAGGTAAACAGCGTGAGCTCGCCATTGCTGAAGGTGATTATATTGCTCAACGCTCTGCAGGAGCTTATGGTGCAAGTATGTCTTCAAACTACAATTCTCGTCCACGTACGGCAGAAGTGTTAGTGGATGGAGACAAAGCTCATTTAATTCGTCGCAGAGAAAATCTCAGCGAATTATGGGCACTAGAAAGCATCGCGAAAATAAATAGATTGAAAGAAAAAAACGGTCAAGATATAAGTCTTGACCGTTTTTTTATATGACTAAATAATTCGAGAGAATTGTTGTCGTTTTGCCGCAGCTCTTGAATAGGTATCAAAGCATAAACAAATATTACGGATTAATAAGCGACCTTTAGGCGAAACTTGTAAGCCTGTTTCTGTTTCAGAAATTAATCCATCTTCAAGTAATGGCTGTAATAACTGTAAATCTTCAGCAAAGTGCTTTTTTGAAATCAATATTATATTGTTTTTTTCAATTGGTGCAAAAATCAAGCTTAAAATTACAAATCAATTGCTTAATCACATCACGGCGTAAGCAATCTTCTTCTGTCATCGCTAAACCTTTATGCAGTGCAATACCTGAATTTTCTACATCATGATAATAATGTTTTAATTCTTTTTGGTTTTGAGCATATGTATCACCTAATAAACTAATGGCTGATACACCTAAACCGAGCAAATCACATTCTTCCTGAGTAGTATAGCCTTGGAAATTTCGGTGTAAGACACCTTTCTCTTGAGCAATCGCTAATTCATCATCAGGTTTAGCAAAGTGATCCATACCGATAAACTTATAACCAGCATTACCTAAGGTTTCGATCGTTTTTCTGTAAGATTTCTAATTTAGTTTCCGGTGGCGGTAATTGATCTTCTTTAATTTTTGCTTGTCCCGCAAATCGACTTGGCAAATGGGCATAGTTAAAGATACTTAAACGATCTGGATTTAATTCAATCACTTTATGTAATGTAAACATAAAACTTTCCACATTTTGAAGTGGCAATCCATAAATTAAATCAAGGTTAGTCGATTGGAAACCTAACTCACGAGCACGAACAAGTAATGCATTCACAAACTCTTCATCTTGTTCACGGTTTACCGCTTTTTGAACCGCTTTATTGAAAATCTTGTACACCCATGCTAATTCGGTTAAAACCAATATTGCGTAAATGATCAAGCATATCGAGCTCAATTTCGCGTGGGTCCATCTCAATACTAACTTCTGCATTATCCGCAATCGTAAAATGATCTTTAAGCATCTTCATCAAACGAGCAGATTGTTCTTCTGTCAAATAAGTCGGTGTACCGCCGCCCCAATGCACTTGAGTCGCAACACGATTTTTTTGAATAATTCTGAACGCGCTTTGATTTCTTTTTCAAGGTAATCAAGATAAATATCCGCCTTATGTTGATGACGAGTAATCACCTTATTACAGCCACAGAAATAGCAAAGTTTGTGACAAAACGGAATGTGTACGTAAAGGGAAAGTGGTCTTTCCGGATAACGATTAGCCGCTGCAATAAAATCTTCGTTTGTGTAACTTTCATTAAATTCTAATGCAGTTGGATAAGATGTATAACGAGGTCCTGATTGGTTATATTTTTGAATTAACGCAAGATCCCAAATAATTTCAGACATTAAGCTTCCCCAAATTTTCTCTACGTCATTTAAAAACTGACGTAACTCCAACATAATTTCTTCTTCAAATTTTGCTTCTGCACTTTCTCGCTCAAGATCGAGTTTCATTCTTTCTTTTTTTAACAATGCTTTCCGAGCTTCATGCGTAGGCATTTCTTTTCACAATATTATAAAGTGCATACATAGCTTGATATGGCTGCAAAGATTGTCCAAAAGGGAGTAAAAGCATTGATAAACGAATCACCCCTTCTGAATGGTTGCAATCTCCATTTTGCATCGCTTTAGCGATAATTACCATACTCTCTTTTAGGCGTTTTGTACGCGCTATTTTAGCCTGTTTAATGAGTGTGTTTTGATGGCGTAACTTCCTAAGTAATTTGAAAGCATAAAATGATACGCCAGCAATAATTCCCAAAGCAATAATACTTAAAATAATCGGCCACATGACAATTATCTGAATTGGTTGATATCAATTTTCTCGAAGGTTCGATAGAGGTCATCCTCTGTCTCTTCTTCATCTTGAATACCCAATTCTTCCATTAACTGAGCAATACGATCTAAACATTCATCCACAAATTGTTGATCGGCTTTACTAATCGTTTTGCCTTCATCTAAGGCATCCAACAATTCATTTAGAATTTCATTATTTTCTAAACGTTCTAACTCCACTTCAGGCGCAAGTTTTTTCAGTTCTTTGACTGCTGGAATTGTCATCCCTTTCTCAGGTTTATTCACAAATTCAACAATCAGTGGAACCTTTTTACGACTGCCAAGACGCGGATCTTTTTGTTCAACGACTTGATTATGCTTATTTTTGCTCAGCGTTACTATGACGAGAACCCGATGCTAAACCTTTATGTTTACGTTTTTTCTTATCTTCTCTTGCCTTAGCGTCTAATTCATAACGTGTTAATTTCTTACCTGATAGCTTCGGTGCTTCAGGTTTCTTATCCGATTTACGAATTGGCATAATATCGCTAATTTTACGAGTTTTCTTTTTACGAGCCATTTGTGTTATTTATCCTATAAAAAATTTTGGTGATTGTACCATTCCACCTATATTTTCTCATTAAAAGATTTAAACATCTTTAATAAAACTATTTTGATTTTTGACCGCACTTTTACTTTATTAAAATCAAATCTAAAAACAAAAACCCCAAGCCATTCAGCTCGGGGTTCTACATTCAGTACCTGGCGGTGTCCTACTCTCACATGGGGAAGCCCCACACTACCATCGGCGCATCGGCGTTTCACTTCTGAGTTCGGTATGGGGTCAGGTGGGACCACCGCTCTATCGCCGCCAGGATTATTCCTTTAATAACTTTTCTCTACTCTGCTCTCACTATCTCTAGTGCTCACAACCAAACAAGCTGATTTAACCTAAAAACTTTCTCTTTCGTCTCTGAGTCTTTTTCTTTTAGTCTTCCAACACCCAAAACCCTTGAGCGTTGTATAGTTAAGCCTCTCGGGCAATTAGTATCTGTTAGCTCAACGGCTCGCACCGCTTACACACCAGACCTATCTACGTCTTAGTCTTAAACAACCCTTACAGATTTATAATCTGGGAGAACTCATCTCTTGGCAAGTTTCGTGCTTAGATGCTTTCAGCACTTATCTCTTCCGCACTTAGCTACCCGGCAATGCGTCTGGCGACACAACCGGAACACCAGTGGTGCGTCCACTCCGGTCCTCTCGTACTAGGAGCAGCCCCAATCAATTCTCCAACGCCCACGGCAGATAGGGACCGAACTGTCTCACGACGTTCTAAACCCAGCTCGCGTACCACTTTAAATGGCGAACAGCCATACCCTTGGGACCTACTTCAGCCCCAGGATGTGATGAGCCGACATCGAGGTGCCAAACACCGCCGTCGATATGAACTCTTGGGCGGTATCAGCCTGTTATCCCCGGAGTACCTTTTTATCCGTTGAGCGATGGCCCTTCCATTCAGAACCACCGGATCACTATGACCTACTTTTCGTACCTGCTCGACTTGTCTGTCTCGCAGTTAAAGCTTGCTTATACCATTGCACTAACCTGACGATGTCCGACCGTCATTAGCAAACCTTCGTGCTCCTCCGTTACTCTTTTGGGAGGAGACCGCCCCAGTCAAACTACCCACCAGACACTGTCCGAGACCACGTTTCGTAATCTTCGTTAGAACATCAAACGTTAAAGGGTGGTATTTCAAGGACGACTCCAACAATCACTGGCGTGATCATCTTCATAGTCTCCCACCTATCCTACACATCAAAAATTCAATGTTCAGTGTCAAGCTATAGTAAAGGTTCACGGGGTCTTTCCGTCTAGCCGCGGGTACACCGCATCTTCACGGCGATTTCAATTTCACTGAGTCTCGGGTGGAGACAGCCTGGCCATCATTATGCCATTCGTGCAGGTCGGAACTTACCCGACAAGGAATTTCGCTACCTTAGGACCGTTATAGTTACGGCCGCCGTTTACTGGGGCTTCGATCAGGAGCTTCTCTTTCGATTACACCATCAATTAACCTTCCAGCACCGGGCAGGCATCACACCCTATACGTCCACTTTCGTGTTTGCAGAGTGCTGTGTTTTTAATAAACAGTTGCAGCCAGCTGGTATCTTCGACCGGTTCAACCTTCGCCCGCTAGGGACTACAATCTACGCCGGCGCACCTTCTCCCGAAGTTACGGTGCTATTTTGCCTAGTTCCTTCACCCGAGTTCTCTCAAGCGCCTGAGTATTCTCTACCTGACCACCTGTGTCGGTTTTTCAGTACGGTTTAGATAAACCTGAAGCTTAGTGGCTTTTTCCTGGAAGTGTGGTATCGGTTACTTCAGCTCCGTAGAGCCTCGTCATCATCTCTCGGTGTTAAAGAAGTCCGGATTTGCCTAAACTTCCCACCTACCAAACTTAAACGCACATATCCAACAGTGCGATAACCCTAACCTGCTCCGTCCCCACATCGCAGTTTATCCAAGTACGGGAATATTAACCCGTTTCCCATCGACTACGCTTTTCAGCCTCGCCTTAGGGGCCGACTCACCCCTGCCCCGATTAACGTTGGACAGGAACCCTTGGTCTTCCGGCGAACGGGTTTTTTTCACCCGTTTTATCGTTACTTATGTCAGCATTCGCACTTCTGATACGTCCAGCAAACCTCTCGATTCACCTTCATCCGCTTACAGAACGCTCCCCTACCCAACAGACTTTCGTCTGATGCCGCAGCTTCGGTGCTATATTTGAGCCCCGTTACATCTTCCGCGCAGGCCGACTCGACTAGTGAGCTATTACGCTTTCTTTAAATGATGGCTGCTTCTAAGCCAACATCCTAGCTGTCTAAGCCTTCCCACTTCGTTTCCCACTTAATATAGACTTTGGGACCTTAGCTGGCGGTCTGGGTTGTTTCCCTCTCCACGACGGACGTTAGCACCCGCCGTGTGTCTCCTGAGTATCACTCTTCGGTATTCGTAGTTTGCATCGGGTTGGTAATCCGGGATGGACCCCTAGCCGAAACAGTGCTCTACCCCCGAAGGTGTCCGCTCAAGGCTCTACCTAAATAGATTTCGGGGAGAACCAGCTATCTCCCGGTTTGATTGGCCTTTCACCCCCAGCCACAAGTCATCCGCTAATTTTTCAACATTAGTCGGTTCGGTCCTCCAGTTAGTGTTACCCAACCTTCAACCTGCCCATGGCTAGATCACCGGGTTTCGGGTCTATACCTTGCAACTAGACGCCCAGTTAAGACTCGGTTTCCCTTCGGCTCCCCTATTCGGTTAACCTCGCTACAAAATATAAGTCGCTGACCCATTATACAAAAGGTACGCAGTCACCCCAAAAGGGCTCCCACTGCTTGTACGTACAAGGTTTCAGGTTCTATTTCACTCCCCTCACCGGGGTTCTTTTCGCCTTTCCTTCACAGTACTGGTTCACTATCGGTCAATCAGGAGTATTTAGCCTTGGAGGATGGTCCCCCCATCTTCAAACAGGATATCACGTGTCCCGCCCTACTTATCGTTAGCTTAGTACCATGACCTGGACTTCGAGTACGGGGCTATCACCCTGTATCGCCAAGCTTCCCAGCTTGTTCCTCTGTCTCTGTCATTATCACTAACAGGCTCCTTCGCGTTCGCTCGCCGCTACTAACGAAATCTCGGTTGATTTCTTTTCCTCGGGGTACTTAGATGTTTCAGTTCTCCCGGTTTGCCTCACTTACCTATGGATTCAGTAAGTGATAGTAGATTCTTCATCTACTGGGTTTCCCCATTCGGACATCTTGGATTAAACGCCTCTTATCGACTCATCCAAGCTTTTTCGCAGATTAGCACGTCCTTCCTCGCCTCTGATTGCCAAGGCATCCACCTTGTACGCTTAGTCACTTAACTATACAACCTCAAAAAAATTCTTGATGTTGTGTTTTTCAACTAAACACTTGATTGCTTTTTGTTCAATCAAGATTTTTCTTCTTACTCAGACTTTTTTTCTTATCCCTAAAAAGGACTTGAAAGTCTCTTCAGTTTTTTTCAGCTTGTTTCCTGGTTGTTAAAGAACAGAAGATAATAAAGTTATCTTTATTTGGCGTCCCCACGGGGATTCGAACCCCGGTTACCGCCGTGAAAGGGCGATGTCCTAGGCCTCTAGACGATGGGGACAACAAATAAAAGATACTCTATCTTACATTTTTGCTTACGCACTTTTTTCTCTTCATTCATTTTCTACAATATATCAATCAATCTGTGTGGACACTTATTGTCTCTCGTTTTTGGTAAGGAGGTGATCCAACCGCAGGTTCCCCTACGGTTACCTTGTTACGACTTCACCCCAGTCATGAATCATACCGTGGTAAACGCCCCCCCGAAGGTTAAGCTATCTACTTCTGGTACAACCCACTCCCATGGTGTGACGGGCGGTGTGTACAAGGCCCGGGAACGTATTCACCGCAACATTCTGATTTGCGATTACTAGCGATTCCGACTTCATGGAGTCGAGTTGCAGACTCCAATCCGGACTTAGACGTACTTTGTGAGATTCGCTCCAGCTCGCACTCTCGCTTCCCTCTGTATACGCCATTGTAGCACGTGTGTAGCCCCTACTCGTAAGGGGCCATGATGACTTGACGTCATCCCCACCTTCCTCCGGTTTATCACCGGCAGTCTCCTTTGAGTTCCCGACCTAATCGCTGGCAACAAAGGATAAGGGTTGCGCTCGTTGCGGGACTTAACCCAACATTTCACAACACGAGCTGACGACAGCCATGCAGCACCTGTCTCAGAGTTCCCGAAGGCACCAATCCATCTCTGGAATGTTCTCTGGATGTCAAGAGTAGGTAAGGTTCTTCGCGTTGCATCGAATTAAACCACATGCTCCACCGCTTGTGCGGGCCCCCGTCAATTCATTTGAGTTTTAACCTTGCGGCCGTACTCCCCAGGCGGTCGATTTATCACGTTAGCTACGGGCGCCAAACTTAAAAGCTCAACCCCCAAATCGACATCGTTTACAGCGTGGACTACCAGGGTATCTAATCCTGTTTGCTCCCCACGCTTTCGCACATGAGCGTCAGTACATTCCCCAAGGGGCTGCCTTCGCCTTCGGTATTCCTCCACATCTCTACGCATTTCACCGCTACACGTGGAATTCTACCCTCCCTAAAAGTACTCTAGCGACCCAGTATGAAATGCAATTCCCAGGTTAAGCCCGGGGCTTTCACACCTCACTTAAGTCACCGCCTGCGTGCCCTTTACGCCCAGTTATTCCGATTAACGCTCGCACCCTCCGTATTACCGCGGCTGCTGGCACGGAGTTAGCCGGTGCTTCTTCTGTAGTTAACGTCAATCACCTAGTCTATTAAACTAAATGCCTTCCTCGCTACCGAAAGAACTTTACAACCCGAAGGCCTTCTTCATTCACGCGGCATGGCTGCGTCAGGGTTGCCCCCATTGCGCAATATTCCCCACTGCTGCCTCCCGTAGGAGTCTGGGCCGTGTCTCAGTCCCAGTGTGGCTGGTCATCCTCTCAGACCAGCTAGAGATCGTCGGCTTGGTGAGCCTTTACCTCACCAACTACCTAATCCCACTTGGGCTCATCCTATGGCATGTGGCCCGAAGGTCCCACACTTTCATCTCTCGATTCTACGCGGTATTAGCTACAGTTTCCCGTAGTTATCCCCTCCATAAGCTAGATTCCCAAGCATTACTCACCCGTCCGCCACTCGTCATCAAAGAAGCAAGCTTCTTTATGTTACCGTTCGACTTGCATGTGTTAAGCCTGCCGCCAGCGTTCAATCTGAGCCATGATCAAACTCTTCAATTCAAGTTCAATCGCTCAATACTGCTGACATAAAATGTCACTACTTAAAAAAAAGTATAATGAATTTCTAGTTAGCACCTATTAAGACTTCAAAATTAAAAAATATTTTTAAAACAAGTCAATCAACAAGTGCCCACACAGATTGTCTGATACATTGTTAAAGAGCAAAAAAGAACGACGCACTGGTTTTTCTTAAGATTCACAACAGCGCGTCGTTGTGTGGGGCGTATTATAGGCATTTCAGATGCCTTTGCAAGATCTTTTTGTAAAAAAATGTAAATTTTTTCTTAGTTGAAGATCTTTTCACCTATTTCGCACAAAAAAATAGATCATTTTTTGTTACTTAATTAATCGTTTTGCTATTCTTGGTAAATCTGCAATAGAATCCAAAACATAATCAGCGATGTTCTCACCCTCTTCTGTAATAGGTTTGCCTGTTCGCACTAAAATATTTGTTTTCACTTTTGCACCAATGCCTGCTTTAAGATCTTCAATCTTATCGCCAACCATAATAGATTGTGCAGGATCGATTCTCAGCGCTTTAATCGCCTCTAATAACATGCCTGATTTCGGTTTTTCTACATGCACAGTCTTCTTTATATTCACCCTTTCCCTTCTGGATGATGAGGACAATAGTAGATGCCATCTAAATCCACACCACGATCAGCTAATGACCAATCCATCCATTCTGTCAGTTGCAAAAACTGATCTTCTGAAAAAAATATCCACGAGCAATGCCCTGATTGATTGGTCACTAAAAACTAAAAAGGTATCCCCATTTCCTTTTAATGCTTTTAATGCATCAATGCTGCCTTCAATAAATTGGAAATCATCAATTTTATGGACATAACCATGATCAATGTTTAAAGTGCCATCACGATCTAAAAAAACAGCTTTCTTCATATATTTTCTCATTTATCTTTTTCTTAAGGCAAAAATTATCCCTTTTTATCCTTAATATAAGCAATAATAAGTCATAACCGATCCGTCTAAAAAGATCCCATAAGATATTGACACAGCATTCTAGACGTCTAGAATACAAATGAAATTTCAAATATTAACTGAGAACAAGGGCTTATATGATTAAGCTAAATAACATTACGAAGATTTTTACACTTCCAGATAAAAAACTGACCGCACTTGATAATGTTTCATTACATGTGCCTAAGGGACAGATTTGCGGTGTCATTGGTGCCTCTGGTGCAGGTAAAAGTACGCTTATCCGTTGTGTAAACTTATTAGAAAGACCGACTCACGGTGCAGTGATCATCGATGATGTGGATCTAACTCAACTTTCTGACGCTGAATTAGTGAAAACACGCCGCCAAATCGGTATGATTTTCCAACATTTTAATTTATTGACCTCTCGAACCGTTTTTGAAAACGTAGCATTACCACTTGAATTAGAAAATAAATCGAAAAGCAGAAATTCAAGAAAAAACGACCGCACTTTTAGCGCTTGTAGGATTAAGTGATAAACATAATGTGTATCCTGCTAATCTCTCTGGTGGTCAAAAACAACGAGTAGCGATTGCGCGTGCACTAGCAAGCGATCCAAAAGTCTTACTTTGTGATGAAGCGACTAGCGCATTGGATCCGGCTACAACTCAATCCATTCTAAAATTATTAAAAGAAATCAACCGCACTTTAGGTATCACCATTCTTCTTATCACCCATGAAATGGAAGTAGTTAAACGCATCTGCGATCAAGTTGCCGTGATTGATAAAGGCCGTCTGATTGAACAAGGCACGGTTAGCGAAATTTTTCTCTAATCCGAAAAACAGAATTGGCTCAAGAGTTTATCAGTTCAACCTTCCACATTACGTTGCCAGAAGAATATTTAGAAAATCTATCTGATACGCCAAAACATGCTAAATCGTATCCAATCATCAAATTTGAATTTACTGGTCGCTCCGTCGATGCACCATTACTTTCTCAAGCATCGAAAAAATTTGGTGTCGAACTCAGTATCTTAACCTCACAAATTGATTATGCCGGTGGCGTTAAAATTTGGCTTTTACCATTGCAGAAGTTGAAGGTGATGAAGATGCAATTACACAAACCAAAGTTTATTTAATGGAAAATAACGTTCGAGTAGAGGTGCTAGGCTATGTTCAATGAGTTATGGGCAACATTTAGCCAACAATTCCCCGATAACTTCGCGAGTTTACTAACGGTATCAACCGTTGAAACAATTTATATGTCAGTATTATCGACATTAATTGCGGCTTTATTAGGTTTACCACTTGGTTTTTTAACCTTTTTAACCAATAAAGGAGCGATTTTAGAAAACAAAAAACTCAATGCGTTCTTAAACGTCATTATTAATATCGGACGTTCAATCCCTTATATTATTTTGTTACTTGCTTTAATTCCGCTAACGAGCTGGTTACTTCCTGGCGGTAGTATTGGTTCTAATGCGGCGATTGTGTCATTAAGTGCAGCGGCAACGCCATTTTTTGCTCGCCTAACAAGTAATGCACTCTTTGAGATTCCAACCGGTTTAACCGAAACCGCAAAAGCAATGGGCGCAACCAATTGGCAAATTATTCGTAAATTCTATTTACCTGAATCTTTACCAACGATTATTAATGCGATTACGCTCACTTTCGTGACATTAATTGGCTATACCGCAATGGCGGGAACACAAGGCGGTGGCGGCTTAGGAAGCCTCGCCATTAACTATGGTGTCTATCGCAATATGCCATCAGTAACTTGGGCAGCAACGATTGTTATCGTGATTATCGTGATGCTCAGTCAAAAATTAGGCGACACGCTCGCAAAACGAGTGGATCACCGTTAATTATTTTCTATACCATTTTATTCACAACAAGGAAAAAACATGAAATTAAAAAACTTATTTGCTATCACCGCTATCGCGTCAGCATTAGTATTAACAGGTTGTAAAGAAGAGAAAAAAGCAGATGCTGCATCAACTGCACCCGCTCCAACATCAATCAAAGTTGGTGTAATGGCGGGTCCTGAGCACCAAGTAGCCGAAACCGCTGCCAAAGTTGCAAAAGACAAATACAACTTAAATGTTGAATTTGTTTTATTCAATGACTACGCTTTACCAAACACTGCTGTATCTAAAGGTGATTTAGATGCTAACGCAATGCAACACAAACCTTACTTAGATGAAGATGTAAAAGCGAAGAACTTGAACAACTTAGTGATCGTTGGTAACACCTTTGTTTACCCTCTTGCTGGCTATTCTAAAACCATCAAAAATGTAAATGAATTAAAAGATGGCGCGAAAATTGTTGTGCCAAATGACCCATCAAACCGTGGTCGTGCATTAATCCTTCTTGAGAAAACAAGGTTTAATCAAACTTAAAAATTCTAACGATCTTCTTTCAACTGTCGCAGATATCGTTGAAAATCCGAAAAACTTAAAAATTTCTGAAGTAGATACCTCTGTTGCAGCTCGTGCATTAGATGATGTTGATCTTGCGGTTGTAAATAACACTTATGCGGGTCAAGTTGGCTTAAATGCACAAGATAACGGTGTATTCGTAGAAGATAAAGATTCTCCATACGTAAACATCATCGTTGCACGTACTGATAACAAAGACAGCAAAGCGATCCAAGATTTCGTGAAAAGCATACCAAACTGAAGAAGTTTACCAAGAAGCGAAAAACACTTTTAAAGATGGTGTTGTAAAAGGCTGGTAATCTTAGCTTAAGCAAAATATTTCAAAGCCACCGATAAGGTGGCTTTTTTATTGATGAAAAGAAAGTGCGGTCATTTTTACGATACTTTTCCAAACGAAAAACGCATCAAAAACTGACCGCACTTTCTGTATTAAGATAATAAAAACCCGAGCCTAAACTCGGGTTTTTCTTTTTATCGATTAGCGATTACTCTGCATCATCTGCCATATTAAGCATTTCTGCTAAGTTAGTTGTTGCATCATCTGCTGTCATCACGAATTCATCAGCAATTGCTGCTTCATCGTCTTCAGACAATTTAATCACAACATCGTCTACAATACGTTTTTTGTGACGACCTTGGTGATAGGCAAAACCAGTACCAGCAGGGATTAAACGACCTACGATTACGTTCTCTTTCAAGCCGCGTAATTCATCACGTTTACCCGCCACCGCTGCTTCAGTAAGCACGCGAGTGGTTTCTTGGAACGATGCTGCAGAAATGAAGGATTCTGTCGCCAATGACGCTTTGGTAATACCCAGTAATTCACGTTCGAATTCAACTGGTGGTTTACCTTCCGCTTCACGTTTACGGTTCACAATTTTCACGCGAGCCACTTCAACTTGTTCCCCTTCGAGGAATTCGCTGTCATAAGCTTTCGTGATAACTGCTTTACGTAACATTTGACGTACGATAACTTCGATGTGCTTATCGTTAATTTTTACCCCTTGTAAGCGGTAAACTTCTTGCACTTCGTTTACGATATATTCAGTTACAGCACGAACACCGCGTAAACGTAAGATATCGTGTGAGTCTCTGCACCATCAGAAATCACATCACCACGTTCTACCATCTCACCTTCAAATACGTTGAGTTGACGCCATTTTGGAATCATTTCTTCGTAGATTTCACCTTCAGTTGGGGTGATTAGCAAGCGACGTTTACCTTTGGTTTCTTTACCGAAGGACACGATACCTGAAATTTCTGCCAAGATAGCAGGCTCTTTCGGTTTACGTGCTTCGAATAAATCAGCAACGCGTGGAAGACCACCGGTAATATCTTTAGTACCTACAGATTCTTGTGGAATACGTGCAAGTGGTTCACCCACTTTCACTTCCGCACCGTCATCTAAACTTACGATTGCTTTACCTGGTAAGAAGTATTGTGCAATAACGTCAGTTTCAGGTAAGAAGATATCGTTACCTTTTGCATCAACTAATTTGATGGTTGGACGTAAATCTTTACCTGCTGTTGCACGTTCACCCACGTCTTGTACCACGATAGAAGAAAGACCGGTTAATTCATCCGTTTGACGAGTTACAGTTAAACCATCCACGATATCAACGAAATTTCACAAAACCAGATACTTCAGAGACAACTGGCATAGTATGTGGATCCCAGTTTGCCACTGTTTCACCCTGCTGATACTTCTTGACCGTCTGCTTTATTCAATACAGTACCGTAAGGCACTTTATAGTGCTCTTTCGTACGACCGAATGCATCGGTTACGGTTAATTCAGTATTACGAGAAGTTAAAACTAATTTACCTTCGTCATTCACAACAAATTTCGCGTTAGCAAGGTGTAAAGTACCGTTGTTTTTGATTTGTACGCTAGATTCTTTCGCGGCTGCAGAAGCTGCACCACCGATGTGGAACGTACGCATGGTTAACTGTGTACCTGGCTCACCGATAGATTGAGCAGCGATAACACCCACTGCTTCACCTTGGTTGATGAGGTGACCACGCGCTAAGTCACGACCGTAACATTTCGCACATACACCGAAGTCAGTATCACAAGTTACAACAGAACGTACTTTTACGCTGTCTACTGAGTTTGCATCTAACACATCACAAAGTTTTTCATCTAATAAAGTGTTACGTGCAATTAAGACTTCTTCTGTACCTGGTTTATACACATCTTCAGCCACAACACGACCTAACACTAATTCGCGAAGTGGAACTTTCTCATCACCACCTTCGATTAATGGGGTCATGACTAAGCCTTCGTGCGTACCACAGTCATCTTCAACGATCACTAAGTCTTGTGCTACGTCAACTAAACGACGAGTTAAGTAACCAGAGTTTGCTGTTTTTAATGCGGTATCCGCCAAACCTTTACGCGCACCGTGGGTTGAAATAAAGTACTGAAGTACGTTCAACCCTTCACGGAAGTTCGCTGTAATTGGGGTTTCGATGATCGAACCATCTGGACGCGCCATCAAACCACGCATACCTGCTAACTGACGAATCTGAGCTGCAGAACCACGCGCACCAGAGTCAGCCATCATAAAGATACTGTTGAAAGAAGCTTGTTTCTCAGGGTTACCTTCACGGTTGATTACTTCTTCCTGAGATAAGTTTTCCATCATCGCTTTCGCTACGCGCTCATTCGCCGCCGCCCAAATATCGATGACTTTGTTATAACGTTCTCCTGCTGTTACAAGACCAGATTGGAACTGCTCTTGAATTTCTGCCACTTCTTCTTCCGCTGCAGAAATAATTTCGTATTTTTTCTCTGGGATAACCATATCGTCGATACCCACAGAAGAACCTGAACGTGCAGCATAAGCAAAACCGGTATACATAATATGGTCAGCAAACATTACCGCTTCTTTCAAACCTAAACGACGATACGCTTCGTTGATAAGTTTAGAAATTGCTTTTTTACCTAATGTTTGGTTGAACAATGAATAAGGCATGCCTTTCGGCGCGATCATCCATAAGATTGCACGACCGATAGTGGTATCGGTTAATGTGGTTTTTCTCTTCGAATTCGCCAGCTTCATTTTTTTCACATATTCAGTAATACGTACTTTAACGCGAGAATGTAACTCTGCTTCACCTGTGCGATACGCTTTTTCAGCTTCGCGCGGATCTTGCAATAACATGCCTTCGCCTTTACCGTTTACTTTTTCACGGGTCATATAGTAAAGACCCAACACCACGTCTTGTGATGGAACGATAATTGGATCACCGTTTGCTGGTGAAAGTACGTTGTTGGTTGACATCATTAACGCACGCGCTTCTAACTGCGCTTCAAGTGTTAATGGGACGTGAACCGCCATTTGGTCACCATCGAAGTCCGCGTTGAACGCCGCACAAACAAGTGGGTGTAACTGGATTGCTTTACCTTCGATTAGAAGTGGTTCAAACGCTTGGATACCTAAACGGTGAAGTGTCGGTGCACGGTTCAATAGGATTGGGTGCTCACGAATAACTTCTGCCAAGATATCCCAAACGATCGCATCTTCACGCTCAACCATTTTCTTAGCCGCTTTGATTGTAGTTGCATAACCACGGCTTTCTAATTTTGCATAGATAAACGGACGGAATAATTCCAATGCCATTTTCTTCGGTAAACCACATTGGTGTAAGTGCAAGTATGGACCTACAGTGATTACAGAACGGCCTGAATAGTCAACACGTTTACCTAATAAGTTTTTGACGGAAACGACCTTGTTTACCTTTGATCATATCCGCAAGTGATTTTAATGGACGACGGTTAGAACCCGTAATCGCACGACCACGACGACCATTATCTAATAACGCATCAACAGATTCTTGTAACATACGTTTTTCGTTGCGCACGATAATATCTGGTGCGATTAAATCTAATAAACGTTTTAAACGGTTGTTACGGTTGATCACGCGACGATATAAATCGTTTCAAGTCAGAAGTTGCAAAACGACCACCATCTAATGGTACTAACGGACGTAAATCTGGTGGAAGTACTGGTAATACAGTCATCACCATCCACTCTGGTTTATTACCAGACTGTTGGAAAGCTTCTAATAATTTTAAGCGTTTAGTGATTTTCTTACGTTTTGTTTCAGAGTTAGTTTCTTGTAACTCTTCACGTAATTTTTCACATTCCACTTCAAGATCAATACCTTTAAGTAAATCTTGAATTGCTTCAGCACCCATTTTCGCTTCGAATTCATCTTGCCAACGGTCTTCTGCATCAAGGAATTGTTCTTCAGTTAATAACTGTCCACGTTCCAAATCGGTCATACCCGGTTCGGTCACGATGTACATTTCAAAGTAAAGCACACGTTCAATATCACGTAATGGCATATCAAGTAATAAACCGATACGGGACGGAAGTGATTTTAAGAACCAAATGTGTGCAACTGGACAAGCCAATTCAATATGGCCCATACGTTCACGACGCACTTTAGTTTGTGTTACTTCAACACCACATTTTTCACAAATCACACCACGGTGTTTTAAGCGTTTATATTTACCGCATAAACATTCGTAATCTTTTACTGGCCCGAAAATACGTGCACAGAAAAGACCGTCACGCTCAGGTTTGAACGTACGATAGTTGATTGTTTCAGGTTTTTTAACTTCACCAAATGACCAAGAACGGATCATGTCTGGAGAAGCTAACCCAATTTTAATCACATCAAAATCTTCACTCGTTTTTGATTGTGCTTTTAAAAACTTAACTAAGTCTTTCACAAATAGTCTCCTGTCGGAGTTAAGGGTTTCAAAGTGCGGTCAAAAAAATTTTGGTTTTTTAACCGCACTTCGGCGATTTCTTCCTTTTGCTTCCCCTGCGAACAGGGGAAGACAGGTTTGTCGATTACTCTTCGTCTAACTCGATATTCAAACCAAGTGAACGGATTTCTTTCATAATTACATTGAAAGATTCCGGTGTACCCGGATCCATTTGTTGGTTGCCGCCAACGATGTTTTTATACATCTTCGTACGGCCGTTCACGTCATCGGATTTCACAGTTAACATTTCTTGTAAGGTGTAAGCAGCACCATATGCTTCAAGTGCCCATACCTCCATCTCACCGAAACGTTGACCACCGAATTGTGCTTTACCACCAAGTGGTTGTTGAGTAACAAGACTATAAGAACCAGTTGAACGAGCATGCATTTTGTCATCAACTAAGTGGTTCAATTTGAGCATGTACATATAACCTACGGTTACTGGACGCTCGAATTTCTCACCCGTACGGCCATCGTATAACGTAATCTGACCTGAAGTTGGTAAGCCACCAAGTTTCAACATTTCTTTGATTTCTTGCTCAGCAGCACCATCAAACACTGGTGTTGCTACCGGTAAACCTTTACGTAGGTTTTCCGCTAAACGCATGATTTCGTCATCACTAAAGGTGCTTAAATCAACTTTTTGTGCGCCATGACCTAAATCGTATGCTTTTTGCATATAGCCACGAAGTTTCTCAACATCTTGTTTTTGTTTGATCATCGCATTGATTTGATCACCGATACCTTTAGCCGCTAAGCCTAAGTGGGTTTCTAAGATCTGACCGATGTTCATACGAGATGGTACGCCCAGTGGGTTCAATACGATTTCAACCGGTTGACCGTTTTCATCGTATGGCATATCTTCCACAGGGTTGATTTTTGAGATAACACCTTTGTTACCGTGACGACCCGCCATTTTATCACCCGGTTGGATGTGACGTTTCACCGCTAGGTAAACTTTAACCACTTTTAACACGCCTGGTGCGAGGTCATCGCCTTTAATGATTTTCTTACGTTTTACTTCAAGTTTGTGTTCAAACTCTTTACGTAATTCTTCATATTGCTCAGCAAGCTGTTCTAATTGGTTTTGTTTTTCTTCATCTGAAATGGTTTGTTCTAACCATTTGGTGCGATCCATTTTATCTAATTGAGCCGCATCAATACCGCCAGCGATAAGTACATTACGTACACGAGCAAACAAGCCAGCTTCTAAGATTTCTAATTCATCAGAAAGGTCTTTCTTAGCTTGTTTTAACTGCATTTCTTCAATTTCTAATGCACGTTTGTCTTTTTCTACGCCATCACGGGTGAAGACTTGAACGTCAATTACAGTACCGCTTACGCTGTTTGGTACGCGTAATGAAGAGTCTTTCACATCAGATGCTTTTTCACCGAAGATTGCACGTAACAATTTTTCTTCTGGTGTTAATTGCGTTTCGCCTTTAGGGGTGACTTTACCGACTAAGATGTCACCACCTTTTACTTCAGCACCCACATAAACGATACCTGATTCATCCAATTTGCTTAGTGCAGATTCACCTACGTTTGGAATATCCGCAGTGATTTCTTCAGAACCTAATTTAGTATCACGCGCCACACAAGATAATTCTTGAATATGGATTGTCGTGAAGCGGTCTTGTTGTACAACACGCTCGGAAACTAACATTGAGTCTTCGAAGTTATAACCGTTCCAAGGCATGAACGCCACACGGATATTTTGACCTAATGCTAATTCACCTAAGTCTGTTGAAGGACCATCTGCTAACACTTCACCACGGTTAATTGGATCGCCTAAATTCACACAAGGAATTTGGTTGATACAGGTATTTTGGTTAGAACGGGTGTATTTAATTAAGTTATAAATATCGATACCCGCTTCGCCTGCTACGGTTTCGTCTTCATTTACTTTGATAACGATACGAGACGCATCAACATATTGAACTGTACCACCACGTTTCGCTACAACCGCCACACCTGAGTCTAGTGCGATTGGTTTTTCCATACCTGTACCCACTAACGGCTTATCAGCACGTAAAGTTGGAACCGCTTGACGTTGCATGTTCGCACCCATTAAGGCACGGTTAGCATCGTCATGCTCTAAGAATGGAATTAACGCTGCAGCCACAGATACCACTTGTTGGGTTGAAACGTCCATATAGTGAATTTCTTCTGGTTTATAAAGACCTGATTCACCACGTTCACCACGTGCAGTAACGAATGCATCTGTAAAGCGATTGTTCTCATCAAGGTTTGAGTTCGCCTGTGCAATGATGTAGTTTGCTTCATCAATTGCAGATAAATATTCGATTTCTTCGGTTACTTGACCATCAACCACTTTACGATATGGCGTTTCTAAGAAACCATAATCGTTAGTACGAGCAAACGCAGAAAGTGAGTTGATCAAACCGATGTTTGGACCTTCAGGGGTTTCGATTGGACATAAACGACCATAGTGAGTGTTATGTACGTCACGCACCTCAAAGCCTGCGCGTTCACGCGTTAAACCACCTGGACCTAATGCAGAAATACGACGTTTGTGTGTTACTTCTGATAATGGGTTGTTTTGGTCCATGAATTGCGAAAGTTGTGAAGAACCAAAGAATTCTTTCACTGCCGCAGAAATTGGTTTTGGATTAATTAAGTCTTGTGGTGTGATCGCATCTAAATCGCCTAAAGATAAACGCTCTTTAACTGCTCTTTCTACACGAACTAAACCAATACGGAATTGGTTTTCTGCCATTTCACCCACAGAACGAATACGACGGTTACCCAAGTGGTCGATATCATCCACTTCACCACGACCATTACGGATATCGATGAGTTTTTTCATCACTCGAATGATATCGTCGTTACTTAAAATACCCGTACCCTCGCCTTCAGGAATACCTAACGAGCGATTAAACTTCATACGACCTACTGCAGATAAATCATAACGTTCTGCAGAGAAGAATAAGTTATTGAATAATGCTTCTGAAGATTCTGGTGTAGGTGGTTCACCTGGACGCATCATACGATAGATTTCATATAATGCACTTACACGATCGTAAGTTGGATCAACACGTAATGTTTCAGAAATATACGGACCGTAATCTAAGTCATTGGTGAATAATGTTTCGATCACTTTATAGCCTGCTTGCGATAATTTCGCTAACACTTCTAAAGAAATCTCGCCATTTGCTGGGCAAATGATTTCACCAGATTCAAGATCAACGTAATCTTTCGCTGCGACTTTACCTGCGATATATTCAGTTGGTACTTCAACTTGTGTCACATTATCTTTTTCTAATGCTTTGATGTGACGAGCTGTAATACGACGACCGCGTTCTACATAGACTTTGCCATTTGCTTCAATATCAAATGTCGCCGTTTCACCACGTAGACGTTCTGGCACTAATGTCATGAGTAATTTATTGCCAGCGATTTCGAAAGTTACTTTGTCGAAGAATAAGTTTAAGATTTCTTCAACGGTGTAACCTAACGCACGTAAAATAATGGTTGCCGGTAATTTACGACGGCGGTCAATACGCGCATATAAGTTATCTTTTGGATCAAATTCGAAATCTAACCAAGAACCACGGTAAGGGATAATACGTGCGTTATAAAGCACTTTACCTGAAGAGTGTGTTTTACCTTTGTCAGAATCAAAGAATACGCCCTGGGCTACGGTGTAATTGTGAAACGATAACACGCTCAGTACCATTGATAACAAAAGGTACCGTTGTCAGTCATTAATGGGATTTCACCCATATATACTTCGCTTTCTTTAATGTCTTTGACTGCGCGTGATGAAGATTCTTTATCGTAGCTAACTAAACGTAATTTTACGCGTAAACCTGCTGCATAAGTTGAACCACGAATTTGACATTCACGTACATCAAATTCTGGTTCTTCTAAACGGTAATCAACATATTGTAATTCTGTATAACCGTTATTGCTTACGATTGGGAAAACAGAACGGAATGCAGCTTCTAAGCCTTGTTGACCTTCAGGATCTTTTTGAATGAATTTATCAAAAGAATCTAATTGGATGGTTAATAAATAAGGTACATTTAAAACTTGCGGACGTTTGCCGAAGTCTTTACGAATTCGTTTTTTCTCAGTATAGGAGTAACCCATTATTGGTTTTCCTCTGTAAATTTTAGTGAGACCGAGTTGATATAAAAAAGTGCGGTCAAATTGATTGACGCTTTTATTTATATCGGAGATTGACGCCGTTTCGGATACCGCACTCTGAACCTTACTTCTGTAGTGGGCTACTTAAATTAAAACGTCTGATTAATTTAAGTGGAAACAGATACCATTAAACGGAAAATGCCTATCTGTTTTTTGTGCTGTTTTTGATAGCACAAAATGGCTGATGGTAAACCACCAGCCATTAAGCCTGAGAAACAGGACATAAGTAAATCAAAAATTATTTGATTTCTACTTTTGCACCAGCTTCTTCTAATTCTTTCTTAAGTGCTTCAGCTTCTTCTTTAGAAATGCCTTCTTTTAAGTTAGCTGGAGCAGATTCAACTAAGTCTTTAGCTTCTTTTAAGCCTAAACCAGTTGCACCACGTACTGCTTTGATAACTGCTACTTTGTTAGCACCAGCTTCAGCAAGAACTACGTCGAATTCAGTTTTTTCTTCTGCCGCTGCTGCTGCACCGCCAGCTGCTGGAGCTGCTGCTACTGCTGCTGCAGAAACGCCGAATTTTTCTTCCATCGCTGCGATTAATTCAACGATTTCAGTTACAGATTTAGAAGCGATCGCTTCAATGATTTGTTCGTTAGTTAATGACATAACAATCAATTCCTAAAATTAATAAAGTTAAATGAAGTAAGAAACGCTTAATGATTAAGCTGCTTCTTGTAATTTGTCGCGTAATGCCGCAAAAGTGCGAACAAGTTTGCCTGCCGCAGCTTCTTTCATTGTGCCCATTAAACGTGCAATTGCTTCTTCGTAAGTTGGTAATGTTGCTAAGAATTCAACATCTTGGATCTTACCTTCAAAGGCTGCACCTTTAATTTCAAACTTATCGTTTTGCTTTAGCAAAAATCTTTTGAACAAACGTGCTGCTGCTGCACCTGGGTGTTCATTAGAGAATGCGATAAGTGTTGGACCTACAAACGTATCTTGTAAGCATTCGAAATCAGTGCCTTCAACCGCACGACGTAATAAAGTATTACGAACAACGCGCATTGTTACACCAGCTTCACGAGCTGCTTTACGTAATTCAGTCATTTTATCAACAGTTACACCGCGAGAATCCGCGATTACTGCTGAAAGTGCACCTTTGGCTGCTTCATTTACTTCGGCAACAATTGCTTGTTTGTCTTGAAGATTTAATGCCATTGGCTTTTAGCTCCTGAATACACTCCGATTTCTCGGAATTAATTTACCTCATCGAAAGAGTTATCTTTCAGACTAGGACGACTTCGGTGCCCAGAAGCAAGAAATATTCTTATTCTGTTCACCATCTACGTAGGATTATTAAGATGATTATTGCTAACCATTCCCTACGGTCTTGGACGGGGCTTGAATAGGTCAAGCACCAACCAGAAATTTTACGCTAAGCGTAATTTAGGAGCGAGATTATAGTGATTAATCTCGCTCTTGTAAAGTCTATTGTAGAAAAAATCTGCAGATTTTAACCGCACTTTACGATTATTTTCTTACCGCAATTGCTTCGATTTCTAAGCCAACATCTTTTGGTAAGCGAGCAACTTCTACGCAAGAACGAGCAGGGAAATTAGGGTGATTATTTTCTTTAAAGAATTTCTCATACTCTGCATTTACTGCTGCAAAATCATTCAGATCTTTCACAAACACCGTGGTTTTTACAATATCACCCACTTTCAAACCAGCCTGTTCAATAATGGCTTTCACATTTTCTAACGATTGACGCGCCTGAGCTACAATATCTTTTGGCACTTCACCCGTTGCTGGATTAACCGGGATTTGACCTGATGTTAAAACTAAATTACCTAAATCTACCGCTTGAACATAAGGACCGATTGCTGCTGGGGCTTTTTCTGTGTGAATGATTTTAGTCATGATATTTTCCTTTAACATTAAGTATTCTGATTAGTCGATCTCTTTTAACACATCATCAGACAGTTCTTTCTGTGAACTTTCTTTTACTTTGCCATCATTTACTTTAAATTCTAAATTCTGATAATAAGCTTCGCGGAAAGTAACATAAGGATCTTGTGCTTGATTGAGCAATTCTGTTTGGTCCAATGTTTTCGAGCGTTTATCTACGGCTTGCACACCATATTTCACCAGTGACCACGGACCGCCTACCCAATTCCAGAACGGATAAGTATAAGCCGCATCGACCACTGCCCCCGTTAATTGACGAGGTGTTGTCGCATTATAGATAGGCAATACAATATAGGCTCCCGCATCTACACCGTAGGTGCCCAATGTTTCACCAAAAGCTGCGTTGATCATAAACCTGTAATTCTTTACTTGCACTTGCAAAGTCAAATAAGCCACCAATACCAAAGGTTGAGTTAATCCAGAAACGGTTGAAGTGAACAAAGGCTTTTTTCGGCTCACCTTCTAATAAACGGTTTACAAAGCTCACTGGCTCATCCAAGTTGTTTGCCACATTGGATAAACCTTTTGTGATCGGTGTCGGCACGTAATCACGCCAGCCTTTTGCTGCTGGTTCCAACACATAGCGATCCATGACTTTATAGTTAAAATCAAACATTGTACGGTTAAAACCTTCTAATTTATCATTGCGTTCACCATCAGCTTTAGTTGCACAACCTGTTAAAACAGCCGTTGCCATTAAGCCTACCGCAAGTAAAGGTGCTTTTTTCATTCCACTTTCCTATTACAAAAAATTGTTTTTATTCTAACCAACTTGAAAGATAACTACAAAAGAATTTATTTAAGCCTTGAGATTGCTCTTTCTGTTAGCCATTATTGAAATCGTATTTTTTAGTTTTCCCAAAAATCACTTTTTGTTCCCTGACATAAACAAAAAGTGCCACCTTTCGGTTGCATTCTCTAACTACACTTTTTATGTTTCAAAATTAAAGTTTTGCTGAAAGCATTGCTTCTAATTTCTCTTGGTCAACTGCAAATTTGCGAATCCCTCTGCTAATTTTCTCAACAGCCATCGCATCGCTATTATGTTGCCAGTAGAACTCAGCTTCAGTTAATGGTTGAGGTTTCGCTTTTACTTCACCTTTGTAGTCTAGTTTACGTACAAGTGCGGTTGAATTTTCTTGTAATTCTTTAAGTAAAGCAGGAGCAATAGTTAAACGGTCACAACCTGCTAATTCAATAATTTCACCGACATTACGGAAACTTGCACCCATTACCACTGTTTTATAACCGTATTCTTTGTAGTAGTTATAAATTTTAGTTACAGAAATAACACCAGGGTCTTCTGCTGGAGCATATTCTTTTTTATCAGTATTTGCTTTGTACCAGTCTAAGATACGACCTACGAATGGCGAAATTAAATAAACACCCGCTTCAGCACACGCACGTGCTTGCGCTTCGGAGAATAATAAGGTTAAGTTACAGTTAATGCCTTCTTTTTCAAGAATTTCTGCTGCACGAATACCTTGCCATGTTGAAGCAATTTTGATCAAAATACGATCATTTGAAATGCCTGCCGCATTATAAAGTGCGATAAGTTTACGTGCTTTTTCAACGGTTGCTTGAGTATCGTAAGAAAGACGTGCATCCACTTCAGTTGAAATACGTCCTGGGACAATTTTTAAAATTTCTAAACCGATGTTTACTGCTAATTTATCTTCAGCATCAATTAATTGTTGCGCTTTATCCGCACTTTGTGCTTTGGCATAAGCAATCGCTTCATCAATTAATGGTGCATATTGTGGTAATGCTGAAGCACTTAAAATTAAAGATGGGTTTGTTGTTGCATCTTGCGGTTGGTATTTTTTAATGGCATCAATATCGCCAGTATCAGCCACGACGACGGTCATACTACGAAGTGAATCTAACTGAGTTGTCATTATATTCTCCTTGAATGGATTTGTTTGAATTCAACTGCCTTACGATAGCATAATTAGCTTTAAAAGGGTAATTCGTCCAGGAAAATATTTACGATAGGGAAAACCAATGCATTCTAAATTTACCCTCTCATACCATCACTTTTAGCAATTTTTTTCAGCGATTTATTAGATACAAATCACAAAACGTTATTTTTTTCTTTAAATAATTACCTTACAAATCTTTACAAAAAAATGAAATTTTTGAGCTAATAAGAGAAAGACTCTTTATAAAAAAATATCGCCCTAATGACAAGGAGGCTCAAATGCAACACAAACTACTTTTCTCAGCAATCGCTCTTGCTCTTTCCTATTCTGCTCAAGCAGTTATAGTACCTGAAGGAACGCAATTAGATGAAAAACAACATATCGTGATCAATAACGGGGCTGAACCACAAAGTTTTGACCCACAAAAAAACTGAAGGTGTGCCAGAATCTGCCGTTGCTTATCAATTACTTGAAGGCCTAGTCACCTCAGACTCTGAAGGTAAACTTCAACCAGGTGTGGCTGAAAGCTGGGAAAATACACCTGACTTCAAAACTTGGACATTCCATTTACGTAAAGATGCTAAATGGTCAAACGGCGATCCTGTTACCGCGCACGATTTCGTATTTGCGTGGCGTCGTTTAGTGGATCCTGCAACTGCAGCCCCTTATGCAAGTTACTTAAGTTATTTACAAGTAGAAAATGCGCAAGACATCATTGACGGCAAGAAAAAACCGGCTGAATTAGGTGTAGAAGCAAAAGATGATTACACTTTTGTGGTTCATGCAACCAATCCAGTGCCTTATGCAGTCAGTTTAACGACTCACCAATCCTTATTGCCATTACCACAAAAAGTGGTCGAAAAATTGGGTGATGCATGGGTGAAAAAAGAAAACTACGTGGGTAATGGTGCCTATAAACTGGCTAACCACATCATTAACGAAAAAATCGAATTTGAACGTAACCCACTTTATTGGAACGATAAAGAAACCGTAATCAATAGTGCGACATTCCTCGCCATTGAAAACCCTAGTACTGATGTGGCGCGTTATCGTGCGGGCGATTTAGACATGACCAATTATGGTTTACCGCCAGAACAATTCGCTAAATTACAAAAAGAATTGCCAGGTGAAGTATACATTACTCGTACCCTAGCAACTTATTCTTATGAATTAAACAATAAGAAAGCGCCTTTTGATAACGTGAATATTCGTAAAGCCTTGAACTTATCCCTTGATCGTAATGTGATCACCGATAAAGTATTGGGCCAAGGTCAAACACCAACCTATGTGTTTACCCCAACTTACATCGAAGAAGGTCATCTCATTCAACAACCTGCTTATTCAAAAGAACCTATGGCACAACGTAATGAAGAAGCTATTAAACTCTTAGAAGAAGCTGGTTACAGCAAAGCGAATCCATTGAAATTCAGCATTCTTTACAATACCAATGAAAACCACAAAAAAGTGGCTATTGCTGCAGCATCCATGTGGAAAGCGAACACCAAAGGTTTAATTGATGTGAAATTAGAAAACCAAGAGTGGAAAACTTACATTGATAGTCGTCGTGCAGGTCGTTACGATGCGGCTCGTGCAGGATGGAATGCGGATTACAACCAAGCAACAACATTCGGCAACTATTTCTTATCTAATTCGAGTAACAATACCGCGAAATACGCGAACCCAGAATATGATAAAGCCATTGCTGAATCTTATGTTGCAACGGATGCGGAAGGACGTGCAAAAGCCTACGCGAAAGCCGAAGAAATTCTTGCAAAAGATTTCGGTATCGTGCCAATCTTTAACTATGTGAATCCACGCTTAGTGAAACCTTACGTAAAAGGTTATTCAGGCAAAGATCCACAAGATCACATTTACTTACGCAACCTTTATATTATTAAACATTAATTCGTTGCTTGTATTTAAGTGCGGTTAAAAAAATTATCGTGTTTTTTTGACCGCACTTTTCGCCCATTTTTGGTTGGAGTTATTATGCTCAAATTTATTTTTTTAAACGGCTGTTGGAAGCCTTACCAACGCTGTTTATTTTGATTACTTTTTCCTTCTTTCTGATGCGTCTCGCCCCTGGTAGCCCGTTCACATCAGAACGTGCTTATCCACCAGAAGTCATGGCTAATATCGAAGCGAAGTATCATTTAAATGAACCATTACATAAACAATATTTCCTTTATTTGGAAAATCTTTCCAAAGGCGATTTTGTCCCCTCTTTCAAATATAAAGATCAATCGGTCAATGATTTAATCGCATCAGCCTTCCCGGTTTCCTTAAAATTAGGGATGGTGGCTTTCGCCTTTGCCGTGGTATTAGGTGTCACAGCGGGTACGCTTGCCGCGCTCAATCAAAATAGCCGTTGGGATTATATTCTAATGAGCTTTTCGATGCTTGGGGTCATTATGCCAAGCTTCGTCTTCGCACCAGTCTTAGTGCTGATTTTTGCCATTTATTTGGGTTGGTTACCTGCTGGCGGTTGGAATGGCGGTTCAGCAATGTACATTATTTTACCCGTAGCCTCCTTAACTATCGCTTATGTTGCAGGGATTGCACGTATCATGCGTGGCTCCATGATTGAAGTGTTGCATTCCAACTTTATTCGTACCGCTAAAGCTGAAAGGACTTTCAACCTCGAGAATCATTTTAAAACATGCTTTACGTCCCTGCCCTTTTTACCTGTGATTACCTATTTAGGCCCTGCTTTCGTAGGGATTATTACTGGCTCAATGGTCATCGAAAGCGTATTTGGTTTACCTGGCATGGGGTTATTATTTGTAAACGGCGCATTGAACCGCGATTATTCTTTAGTTTTGAGCCTCACTATTTTAGTGGGCACATTAACCATTTTATTTAATGCGATTGTGGATATTTTATACGCCATCATCGATCCAAAAATTCGTTATTAAGGACAAGTTATGACAGATTATCGTACTCAGCCGATTAATCAGAAAAATGCGGATTTTGTGGAACAAGTGGCTGACCGTATTGAAGAAATGCAACTGGAAGGCCGCAGCCTATGGCAAGATGCGAAACGCCGTTTTTTCCGCAACAAAGCGGCCGTTGCCAGTCTGATTATTTTGGCGTTTATTATTGTATTTATTACCGTAGCGCCTTGGTTCTTCCCTTTACCTATGAAGATACCGATTGGAATATGATGAGCTCCCCACCAACAATGGAAGGCTATCACTTCTTCGGTACGGATGCTTCGGGTCGAGACTTGTTGGTACGCACCGCTATCGGTGGACGTATTTCCTTATTGGTCGGTATCGCTGGTGCTTTCATTTCCGTGACTATCGGCACAATTTATGGTGCGATTTCCGGTTATGTAGGCGGTAAAACAGATATGTTGATGATGCGCTTTTTAGAGATTCTCAGCTCATTTCCATTTATGTTCTTTCGTCATTTTATTAGTGACCCTTTTTGGCCAAAACATTTTTCTTAATTTTTTTATCGCTATCGGGTGCCATTGCTTGGCTTGGTCTTGCACGTATCGTACGTGGACAAACGCTCAGCCTAAAAAATAAAGAATTCGTCGAAGCCGCCATCGTTTGTGGCGTACCTCGTCGCCAAATCATTTTGAAACACATCATTCCAAATGTATTGGGCTTAGTGGCAGTTTATGCCTCACTTGAAGTACCAGGGACTCATTCTATTTGAATCATTCTTAAGTTTCTTAGGATTAGGGACTCAAGAGCCAATGAGTAGCTGGGGTGCACTCTTAAGTGATGGAGCTGCGCAAATGGAAGTCTCGCCTTGGTTATTAATTTTCCCGGCATTTTTCCTTTGTCTAACCCTATTTTGTTTTAACTTTATCGGTGACGGGTTGCGTGATGCACTCGATCCGAAAGATAGATAGGAGCGAATAATGAATCCTTTATTAGATGTAAAAAATCTCTACGTTCGCTTCAAAACACCGGATGGTGTTGTCACAGCGGTGAATGACTTAAACTTCACGCTCAATGCGGGGAGCACGCTCGGTATTGTAGGTGAAAGTGGTTCAGGCAAGTCACAAACAGCCTTTGCTTTAATGGGTTTATTGGCAGCCAACGGTGAAGTGGAAGGTTCAGCCATGTTTGAAGGTAAAGAATTGGTTAATTTACCGAATGCTGAATTGAATAAAATCCGCGCCGAGCAAATTTCCATGATTTTCCAAGATCCGATGACATCACTCAACCCATACATGAAAATCGGTGAACAACTCATGGAAGTGCTGCAATTGCACAAAGGTTATGATAAACAAACTGCCTTTGCCGAATCCGTGAAAATGTTAGATGCAGTTAAAATGCCGGAAGCGAAAAAACGCATGGGTATGTATCCGCACGAATTTTCTGGCGGTATGCGTCAACGGGTGATGATTGCGATGGCCTTATTATGCCGTCCAAAACTACTCATTGCTGATGAACCAACCACTGCTTTGGACGTGACCGTTCAAGCACAAATCATGACCTTGTTAAATGAGTTAAAACGTGAATTTAATACTGCGATTATTATGATTACCCATGATCTTGGCGTAGTGGCAGGTATCTGCGATCAAGTGATGGTGATGTATGCCGGACGAACCATGGAATACGGCACAGCAGAGCAAATTTTCTATCATCCAACCCATCCTTATTCTATTGGCTTAATGGATGCGATTCCTCGCTTAGATGGCAATGAAGAACACTTGATCACCATTCCAGGCAATCCGCCGAATTTATTACATTTGCCAAAAGGTTGCCCATTCTCGCCCCGTTGCCAATTTGCTACCGAACAATGCCAAACTGCGCCAAAACTGACCGCATTTAATGAAGGTCAATTACGCAATTGTTGGTTACCCGTGGAGAAATTTACCCTATGACAGTTTCAAATAACAAAGAATTACTCCTTGAAGTCAATCACTTAGGCGTTAGTTTTAAAATTAAAAATGATAAATCCCTTTTCTTCGCTAAACCGCAAACCTTAAAAGCAGTGAAGGATGTCTCTTTTAAACTTTATGAAGGTGAAACCCTCGGTGTAGTTGGGTGAATCTGGTTGTGGTAAATCCACGCTTGCACGTGCCATCATCGGCTTTAGTCGAAGCGAGTGAAGGGGAAATCTTGTGGCTTGATAAAAATTTGCGAAAACAATCAGCCAAACAATGGAAAGATACCCGTAAAGATATTCAAATGATTTTTCAAGATCCACTCGCTTCTCTCAACCCGCGAATGAACATTGGCGAAATCATTGCCGAACCATTAAAGATCTACCAACCGCACTTAAGTGCCGCTGAAGTGAAAGAAAAAGTACAAGCGATGATGTTGAAAGTCGGGCTTTTACCCAACTTGATTAACCGCTATCCGCATGAGTTTTCTGGTGGCCAATGTCAGCGTATCGGTATCGCTCGCGCATTAATCATTGAGCCGAAAATGATCATTTGTGATGAGCCCGTTTCTGCGTTAGATGTGTCGATTCAGGCTCAAGTGGTAAATTTATTGAAATCCCTGCAAAAAGAAATGGGGCTTTCCTTAATTTTCATCGCCCATGATTTAGCGGTGGTAAAACATATTTCTGACCGCGTATTGGTGATGTATTTAGGTAATGCCATGGAATTAGGCAGCGATGAGGAAGTGTATAACAATACCAAACATCCTTATACCAAAGCCTTAATGTCTGCTGTTCCGATTCCCGATCCGAAATTGGAACGTAACAAATCCATTGAATTGCTTGAAGGCGAGTTGCCTTCCCCAATTAATCCGCCATCTGGCTGCGTGTTCCGTACTCGCTGCCTAAAAAGCTGATGAAAAATTGTGCGAAACAAAAACCACCTTTCACCAGCCAAAACAATAGCCATTTTGTGGCTTGTTTGAAAGATCTTATAAAATCCAAAGTGCGGTTAACATTCACCGCACTTTTTACTTTTCTAATCCTAATTTTTCTTCGATTACTTTAGCCAAATCATCTAGCATCGCATAACGTTTGCGATACATGGAACGTTTTTTACTCGGCACATCGTCAAGGTTTCTGTCTATCTCTAAAGGTAATTCCCAATAGTCTTTCAACTGTCCACCTGATTCAGCAAAAATCGCATCATAATCTACAACATAATGAGAACTTTGAATAAAACGCGATTTATTTTGATATTTTTGTGGAATGCCCAATAATGTTTTAAAACCCAACACTTTCGTCAATGCTTTCATCGTTTCCACCATCAAATAAGCAGGGCGCAAACCATGACACGTTTTTGTGAGTTGCTTCACCATCTCTTTAGAACCTTCAAAATTGGGTCCCCTGCACCACAGAAATAAGCAATGCCTCATCAAGTTTGGCAAAAGTAAGCAAATACACTAATTCATTACGTGGTTTATGCCATAACTCCAATACCCAATAGCCTTCCATTGGTTGGTGTGTGGTCATCGATAATGTCATTTCAAAATCAGGAATTACTTCACCAAAACTTAATGGCGTTTTATAAATGGGTTCTGAAAGTGCGGTCAATTTTTCATGTAAAAAAAGTAGATTGTCGCAGATAGCTTGGAAACGCTGTTTGCTATTAAAACGTTTATCTAAAAAACGATAAACTAATGGATAGCTATAATCTGCATGTTCATTTAATAATGTCACAAGAAAAGGATGCTGATTAATAAATTGCTCAAAGTGGAGCAATTGAGCACGATGTAAAAAAAGCATCGAAGACGATAACGTAGGCGCTTAAGCGCATAAGAACGCCCAGGTCTATCGGGATAAAACGGCTTCCGCTTTTGGCCAGCGATATTGATTCTCTTGAGATTCCATAGTTATTAATATAATTAAAGATGCTTTAAATCACGCAAAGCGCGCATTCTCTCATAATTTCAGCAATTTTTCTATTTGTGATATGCTAGGGGCAATTGATGAAAGGAACCATTATGTCTGAAATTAAACTGAATTATCATAAAACGCATTTTCTTACGAGCGCCCCCAAATATTCGTTCCATCCCAGAAGATACAGGGAATTGAAATTGCGTTTTGCAGGACGCTCAAATGCCGGAAAATCAACCGCACTTAATGCGTTAACCAATCAAAAAAGCTTAGCCAGAACTTCTAAAACACCTGGTCGTACACAGCTCATCAACCTTTTTGAAGTAGAGCCGAATTGTAAACTGGTAGACTTACCTGGCTATGGTTATGCTGCCGTTCCCTGAGAAAATGAAAATTGAATGGCAAAAATCCCTCGGAGAATATTTGCAAAAACGCGAATGTTTAGGCGGGCTTGTTGTTTTGATGGATATTCGTCATCCCATTGAAAAGATCTCGATCAACAAATGATCGAATGGGCCGTTTCTGCTGATTTACCGGTTATGTTACTTTTAACCAAGGCGGATAAGCTTAGTCAAAGCGCGCGTAGCAAACAAGTCAAAATGGTACGTGAAGCCATTTTACCCTTCCAAGGTGATATTCAAGTCGAAGCCTTTTCTGCACAAAATAAAATTGGCATTGATAAATTGGCTGCCAAGTTAGATAGTTGGTTTTCGCCACTTTTTTCGTAGTTTTTTATCAAGAAAAAGTAATTTCTGCGATCAGATCGCATAAAAAGCACAGAATGTATGATTTCATTCTGTGCTTTTTTTATAGTGCGAAAATCTAATTATTTTTGACCGCACTTTAAGGAATCTGAAATGTCTCTTGCCATTGTTTATAGCCGTGCATCAATGGGTGTACAAGCCCCTCTTGTTACCATTGAGGTACACTTAAGTAACGGAAAGCCTGGATTTACCTTAGTTGGTCTACCCGAAAAAACCGTAAAAGAAGCGCAAGATCGTGTCAGAAGTGCATTAATGAATGCCCAGTTCAAATATCCTGCCAAACGCATCACCGTTAACCTTGCACCAGCTGATTTACCCAAAGAAGGGGGACGATTTGATTTACCTATTGCAATCGGTATTTTAGCTGCATCAGATCAACTCGACGGTAGCCGTTTAAAACAGTTTGAATTCGTTGGTGAGCTCGCATTAACAGGTGAATTACGTGGTGTACACGGCGTGATTCCCGCCATTTTAGCGGCACAAAAAGCCAAACGTGCCCCCATTATCGCTTATCAAAATGCCAATGAGGCCTCACTTGTCTCAGAGCAAGAGACTTATTTTCGCTAAAAACCTTTTGGAAGTCGTGCAATTCTTAAATAATCAAGAAAAATTACCTTTGGCCTCATTACTTGCACAAGAAAGTGCGGTCGGATTTTCAGCTAAAAATCACTTAGATTTGACGGATATTATTGGTCAGCAACACGCCAAACGAGCTCTGACGATTGCGGCCGCAGGTCAGCATAACCTACTCTTTTTAGGTCCTCCCAGGGACAGGTAAAACCATGTTGGCAAGTCGTCTCACTGCATTGCTCCCTGAAATGACTGATTTAGAAGCGATTGAAACCGCTTCGGTTACGAGCTTAGTACAAAATGAATTAAATTTTCATAACTGGAAACAACGCCCGTTCCGAGCGCCACATCATAGTGCCTCATTACCTGCCTTAGTGGGTGGAGGAACCATTCCAAAACCTGGCGAAATATCGCTCGCACATAACGGTGTACTTTTTCTTGATGAGCTACCTGAGTTTGAGCGAAAAGTACTGGATGCACTTCGCCAGCCATTAGAAAGTGGAGAAATTATTATTTCGCGTGCCAATGCGAAAATCCAATTCCCTGCTCGCTTTCAACTCGTTGCGGCGATGAATCCAAGTCCAACGGGGCATTATACCGGAACACATAATCGTACCTCACCACAACAAGTGATGCGTTATTTAAATCGCCTTTCAGGACCATTTTTAGATCGCTTTGATTTATCCATTGAAGTGCCTCTTCTGCCACAAGGTAGTTTACAAAATACGGGAGATAGAGGCGAAACAAGCCAACAAGTACGAGAAAAAGTGTTAAAAGTGAGGGAAATTCAACTTGCTCGAGCCGGTAAAATCAATGCGTATCTTTCAAGCAAAGAAATTGAACGAGACTGTAAATTACAAGATAAAGATGCATTATTTCTGGAGAATGCTTTAAATAAACTCGGGCTTTCTGTTAGAGCCTACCATCGGATTTTAAAAGTCTCACGTACAATTGCCGATTTAAATGGTGAAAAAGAAATACAACAACCTCATTTAGCAGAAGCGCTAGGATATCGGGCGATGGATCGGTTGTTACAAAAATTATCTGCTGCTTAAAAAAATAAAAGGGCGAATGATTCGCCCTTTTTCGTCTTCGATTCTTAATAATAAGAATGTTCACCACGTTGGTGTTCTGTGACGTCTCGTGCACCTTTTAATTCATTTGGGAAGAGCGAAACTAACTGTTTCTCTACCCCGTCTTTTAAGGTGACATCAACCATTGAACAACCGTTACAGCCGCCGCCGAATTGTAGAACCGCATAACCATCATCGGTAATTTCAATTAGCGTGATTTTACCGCCATGACTGGCTAATTGTGGGTTAATTTGTGTTTTGGATCACGTACTCTACGCGCTCAATTAAAGGCGCATCATCTGCCACTTTACGCATTTTTAGCGTTAGGTGCTTTTTAAAGTCAGTTGAGCACCAAGCTCTTCGGTTACATAATCAATTTCAGCATCTTCTAAAAACGGTAAACTGATTTCATCTACAAATGCTGAAAAAGTATCGTATTTCATTTCGGTATCAGTTGCTTCAACTGAATTTGGCGGGCAATAAGACACGCCACATTCTGCTCCCAGGCGTACCCAGGATTCACGACAAAAATACGAATATTTGTACCTTCTTCTTGTGTATCTAAAAAGTTTCCGAAAATGCGCTTGTGCAGCATCTGAAATAAAAATTTGTTCCATAAATAAAGTCCTAATACTTGATGCAATATATCAAGAATGATACTCCTATACGGCAATTTTTTTCTACATTTATTCCTATTTTTATAGAGATAGATAAATCCTATCTTTAAAAATTTAGGCTCTCGCCAAGCCCCATACTTGAATTTCTTTTACACCTAATTTTCGAAGCTGTTTGGCTATCTCTGCTAACGTTGAACCAGTTGTAATCACATCATCTACCAAGGCAACTCGCTCATAAGGAAAGGGCTTTTGGGTATTCACTGTAAAAGCATTTTTAAGGTTCTGTCGTCGATCTTTCGCAGTTAAACCTCGCTGAGTATGGGTATGTTTAATCCGTTTCACCACATGATGACAGTTAGGCACATCACACCAACGGCTCAACCAGTTAGCCAATAAATCCGCCTGATTATAACCCCGTTGCCACTGCCGAAAATGATATAACGGCACTGGAATAATCGCCTGTGGCAGAGAGAGTCCATGTGTTCGTCTCGTCTCTCGCACCGCAAGATAAAGCAAACGCGATAAACTGCGATCTAACCAAAACTGTTTTTGGAATTTAAAACGATGAATAAGTGAAGAAAGCGGTTCTATGTAATGCCCAATAATCACAATACGATCCCAAGCGGGTTCATTTTTCAAACAATGTCCACAGCCCATTGCATAATGCTGCAAGGGTGAACCACATCGCCCACAATAAGGGAAGGTTTTAATTTGCTTCTGACATCGACTGCACAATCCATTCCGACCAAGATGAATAGAGCGCTTGCAATGCACACAGCTAAACTGAAAAAAATGGGAAAACATAAAAGAAATTGACCGCACTTTATTTTTTCGCTTTTTCAACTTGCTTAAAATGCTTTTTCTTTTTAGCCATTTCCATTCTTTCACCTTGTTTCAAAAATATGAGGGGTCACAAAAATTACGAGTTCTCGTTTTTGATGACGTTCACTTTCCTTACTAAATAAGCGCTTAATACCTGGAATATCGCCCAATAATGGCACTTTATCGACACCTTTCGTGATCGTATCGTGGAATACCCCTCCCAATACAATTGTTTCGCCATCTTTGGCAAAAACTTGCGTATTAATTTCTTGTTTATCAATGGATACCACTTCATTTTGCCCGTAAGCCACACGATTTCCGGGAGAATTTTGACTGACTAATAAATCCAATAAAGATATTATTATCCTTTCGAAATATGCGGCGTGACTTCCAATCCTAAGACAGCCTCGCGAAACTCTACTGACTGTGTATCATTTTTCCCATTCGTCACCACATAAGGAATTTCTGTCCCTTGTTTAATGCTTGCGCTTTTCTTATTAGTTGTGAGTAAACGAGGGCTTGCAATAATTTCTACGTTATTTTCACGTTCAAGTGCGGTCAATTCTAAAGTCTAATAATCGACCATTAATTTTAGCCACTTGAAGTGCTAATGAGCCAGCTGGCGTGACCGTTGTCGCAAAATTCACGTTTAAATTATTACTGATATTACTAAAGCCATTCTGCATCTAGACTGCCACTCACTCGATGGGCAGCCTCAGTAGGATTAAAAATACCCCAACGCACACCTAATTCTTTTAGGCTTTCATCAGTAATCGTCACAATACGTGCTTCAATGACAATTTGTTCAATGGGTTTATCCAGCTCTGCAATTAATTTTTTGATATTTTTGACAGAACGTGCATCATCCTGAATCAGTAATACATTGCTTCGATCATCAAATGTAATTGTGCCACTAGGTGAAAGCAAAGAACCGCTCCCTGTTGTTAAACGATTTCATCACATCAGAGGCCTTGGCAAAATGCAGTTTAACCGTTGTACTCACAAGTGGTGTTTCACTAGGCAAACTTTCCCCGCTAATCGCCATCGGTTCTGTCATTTTCTCTGCATATTGTTCATGTTGAGAAGGCTTACCCAAATAATAAATATCATTTTCTTGATAAAAAGAGAGCCCTTTGATTTTTGCGACAGAACGCAATAAACGATCAAAATCCACGTTATCTAATTGCAATGAAAGCGTTCCTTCTAACTCATCATCAATCATTAAATTAGCATTTTGCTCAAGAGCAAGTTGCTGGAGTGTCGCCACCATTGGCGCCTGTTTTAAGCGAAGTGAAAATACGTGATTTTCTGCCGCTGAGTAAGTTGTCCATAGGATCAAAAAACACATTAAAAACTGACCGCACTTTGTTTTTTTATTTTTCTGCTTTTATCATTTTAAAATCTCATGATGATTGAGGTCGTTTGTTCACATTGCCCCGCTTTTATAATCTTTGAAGCGCCACGCTGTTTTTACTCACTTTTTCAATTAAATAGCCTTCCTTTCCAATCCTCTGCCCGACTTGAGCAGACAGAATATGCCCATCATCATTAAATAACACTTCTGCCTGTTTACCGTATTGCACGACACCCACAATATGCAACTGAGCCAATGGGCGTTCCTCCGCCAGTCTCGGCTCCGAATACACGCAAATCGACACTGGCGGTAGGGTGAGCCCCTCTTTTGGATATTCGGTTTGTTCTCTTTGTTTACGATCAAAAGGATCTTGCGAAAATGCTGATACAGAAAAAAACGCTATCAAGATTAAGAAAGAGCTTTTTCATTATTTGTCCTTATTTAGTTGGAAAAATTAACTCACATGTAATAGAAGCTATTTTCCTCTTCATCTAATTTCTCAATGTTTAATTGAGTTAAAGAAAGTGTAGGAAACATCGCTTTAAAAAGTGCGGTCAAAAAAATTGACGTAAATCGACAAAATAGCCTTGTAATGACAAATGCAACAAAATCTGTTGAGAAAAATCCCAACGTAAATCCAATACTCGAAGTCGACCATTTAACAACATTTGTACATGCTGATTGATAGGCAACACAGAATGAGCCAATTCTGGAGAAAGTTGTCGGCTGTCTGACTTTTCCTTAAAGTTTGTAAAATCTTTTCCTGTTTATCCCACTCTTGCTGCTGCAAACTCAATTCTGCGTCAAGTCGATGTCGTTCGTTGCTATTTTCAACGTAACGAAAAACAGGTAAAAAGATGACCGCACTTAATGCACTCAACCAAAAGACAGCATGGACCATTTGAGGTAATCGAAGCCATCTCCCAAACCAACTTTGTGCACTTTTTTGAACAAGCTCATTGATAAAGTTCCTCATTGCACAGACTCCGATAAATGAATATCAAATTGAAAAAATAACTGCTGTTGCACTGGCTGAAACTTAGTTAAGTTAACCTCTGTAAAATGGCGTTTGAGAAATTGATGTATCTCCTCAAACTCTTGTTGGCTTTCTGTCATGCCTGAAAGGACAATTTGCTTAGCATTGAGCGTAAATTCATCTAACTCGCCCTGTTTTAATGGCAGCTCACTTAATAAATTAAGCAAGCGATACACATATTCTGTATCCATTTCTGTCAGCTCATTCATTTCTTTTCAGATACTTTGTAGTTGCTGAACTTGAATGCGTTTCTGATGGACTTGATGAGTTATTTGTGTCAGTTTTTCTTTTGTCTGATTTAGGGTTTGCGCTTGTTGTTCATTGAATTGGTTCAATCCAACAACAATCAAAACTGAACAAGCTAGCCAAATAAAACCTTGCCACATAAAACGACGAAAGGCCTTTTGATGTTGTTCTAAGCGCCAAGGCAATAAATTAAGGCTAAACATCACCACTCTCCCGATTAACTAAAGGCAAAAGTGCGGGTGGTTTTAAAGATAAATCCACTAGCTTTAAATCGGTTTGCCAAAGTGCATTACCTAAAGCAATAAAAGGGAAATCCGTTTCAATACGCTGCCAATCTTTAGGTTGTAATTCGATTGTGTGTGAATTCAACATATCGGGCGTTTGATACACATAAACCTGTTCTATCGTTTCAGGAAAACGTTGGATAAACTGTTGATAAAGTTCAGATAAATCTCCTTGAGATTGCAAAACTTGTCGTTGTTGTAAGCGTTCACAAACGGCGAGACATCCTTGTTGATCTTGATATAAAAATAAGGTGTTAATCGGCTCTTGACCTAAAGTGGCATAAAATGCGCGTAAAATACTGTGATTCAGTAAATCAAGTGCGGTCAATTTTAACGGTAAATATTTTGCTAATTCTGCATTGGCGCTTTCTTGTCGAATCGCCGTGATATCCAAACGAAAACCTTGTTTTAATGGCGTGGTAAGATAATCAAACCATAATTCATCCAAAGGAATCGGTAATTCTTTTTTTGCAAAATGAAAACGACATTGTTGTTCACATTCCTGGGCATTGAGTGTTTGTGGTAGAATGAGCGTTTTAGACCAAGTTAAGTGGGGCGAAATGGCGCCAATAAAACAGCATTGACTGTTTTTTTGTGGCAAATGAGGCAATAACTGGGAAAAAATATCTTTTTGTTGCGTATTTAAAGCAAATAGATTGAACTTTGTGTAATTCATCTAGCCAAACAAAATAGAGGTTATCTTGTTGTTTACTCACACCAATTTGTTGTTTTTGCTGCTTTCTATTGGCAATTCCCATATTCTTTCCTATTCTTTAAGGGATTAATCTTTTATACTTAGCAGCCAAAATCATAATTTTGATTTTTTGAATATTCATTAAACCAGAGAGAATTTTTACGATGCGGATCGCAAAATTAATATTAAGTACCCTATTTACGATATGTATACTGGGGTTAGTTGCCGGTGGAGTGTTTTATTTTCACTTAAAATCCTCCTTACCGTCGGTAGAAAGCTTAAAAACCGTTGAATTGCAGCAACCAATGCAAATCTATACGGCTGATGGAAAATTAATCGGTGAAGTGGGTGAACAACGCCGTATTCCTGTGAAATTAGAAAATGTGCCTCAACGTTTGCAAGATGCCTTCTTAGCAACGGAAGATAGTCGTTTTTATGACCATCATGGTTTAGACCCAATTGGTATTGCCCGTGCAATTTTATGTTGCAGTCAGTAATGGTGGAGCCTCTCAAGGTGCAAGTACTATTACACAACAGCTTGCGCGTAACTTCTTCTTAACCCCAGAAAAAAAACTTATTCGTAAAGTACGTGAAGCGGTATTAGCGATTGAAATTGAAAATACCTTGAGCAAACAGGAAATTTTAGAGCTTTATTTGAATAAAATTTTCTTAGGCTATCGTTCTTATGGTGTCGCAGCCGCTGCACAAACCTACTTTGGTAAAAACTTAGATGAATTAACGCTCTCTGAAATGGCTGTGATTGCAGGCTTACCAAAAGCACCTTCAACAATGAACCCATTATATTCACCAAAACGTGCTGAAGAACGCCGTAATGTGGTATTAGGTCGCATGTTGGATGAAAACAAAATCACCAAAGCAGAATATGATGCAGCCATCAAAGAGCCAATCGTCGCGAGTTATCACGGTGCAAAATTTGAATTCCGTGCAGACTATGTGACTGAAATGGTTCGTCAAGAAATGGTGAAACGTTTTTGGTGAAGAAGATGCTTACACCAAAGGTTATAAAGTCTTCACAACTGTACTGTCAAAAGATCAAGCGGAAGCACAAAAAGCCGTACGTAATAACTCTGATCGATTATGATATGCGTCATGGCTGGCGTGGTGGTGCGCCACTATGGAAAAAAGGTGAAGCTGTATGGGATAACGAGCGCATTGTCGCTTTCTTGAAAAAATTACCTGATTCAGAACCTTTTATTCCTGCAGCGGTAACCGCATTAGGTAAAAATGGCGCAGAATTACTTTTAGCTAATAATGAAACGATGACGCTTTCTTCAAACGCAATGCGTTGGGCTGGTAAATCACCCGTTAAAGTGGGCGAACAGATTTGGATTCGTAAACGTGATAACGGTGAGTGGGATGTTTAGGTCAAATTCCAGCGGCTAACTCTGCATTAGTTTCATTAAACTCAGATAATGGTGCAATTGAAGCCATGGTGGGTGGTTTTTAGTTATGAACAAAGTAAATTTAACTCGTGCAACGCAATCTTTTAGTGCAAGTAGGTTCTTCGATTAAACCATTTATTTATGCTGCTGCATTAGAAAAAGGTTTAACCCTTTCAAGCGTATTGCAAGACAGTCCTATCTCCATTCAAAAACCTGGACAACCCTTGTGGCAACCGAAAAACTCACCTGATCGTTATGACGGTCCAATGCGTTTACGTGTGGGTTTAGGCCAATCTAAAAACATGATTGCGATCAGAGCGTTACAAACTGCAGGTGTTGACTTTTCACTGCTGAATTCTTACAACGATTTTGGATTCAAACGTGACCAATATTTTGCGAGTGAAGCGCTTGCATTAGGTGCAGCGTCTTTCACCCGCTTGAAATGGCGCGTGCTTATGCGGTCTTTGATAACGGTGGTTTCTTGATTGATCCTTACCTCATCGAAAAAATTCAAGATAACACGGGTAAAGATTTATTTATTGCTAACCCGAAAATTGCTTGTATCACTTGTAATGACATTCCTGTGATTTATGGTGAAACCAAAGATAAAATTGATGGTTTTAAAGATGTTGCAGAAGTGGCTAATCCAGATAACCTAAAATCAGCGCAAGGTAATAACAACACGGATACGGAAGAAGGCGATCAACAACCTGAGAACGTACCTGACTTACCAGAACTTCAAACATCAGCATTAAATGATGGTTCTGTTGATTTAATGGCTGATGCGAAAGACGGTGTGGCAAAACAAGAATATGCGCCTCGTGTGATTAGTGGCGAATTAGCCTTCTTAATTCGTAGTGCATTAAATACGGCGATTTATGGTGAACAAGGTCTCGGTTGGAAAGGTACCAGCTGGCGTATTGCGCAAAGTATTAAAGCGTAGTGACATCGGTGGTAAAACCGGTACCACCAATAGCGCGGTTGCTTGGTATGCGGGCTTTGGTGCTAACTTAGTGACCGACCTATGTCGGTTTGATGATAACAAGCGTGTATTAGGTAGAGGTGAAGCAGGTGCGAAAACCGCAATGCCAGCCTGGGTCGCTTATATGAAAGCGGCACTTTCTGAGGTACCAGAACGTCAACTTGATCTTCCACCAAATATCATAGAAAACCATTGACGGTAACTCTGGTTTACTTTCTGAAGGTGGTGGCGAAATCTTATCGTTGTTTGAGCCTATTGTTCCCATTGCGGAAATGAAAGAGCGTGGTTATTATGTTCCACCTGAGTTACAACAACGCCCGAATGGCGGAACGAACCAAAATCAAAGACGCAATTCCAGCAACGCAACCAGAAGGTTATTCTAACCTGATTTAAATACTACAAATTAAGTTAATTTGACCGCACTTTTTACGTCAAAAGGACAAAGCATGTTCAGTTATCGTCACGGTTTCCATGCACCAGCAACCATGCCGATGTGCTAAAACACATTGTATTAATGCTGATTTTGGAAAATCTTTCGCTGAAAGAAAAACTTCCTCTCAGTACCACTCTGGCGTTGGTCGTTATCGTTTAAGTTAACGAATCAGAAAAACCGGTGAATACAAAGAGGAATTGGGAGACTTTGGAAGAACAGATTTGCAAGAGAAGTTTAACCGCTACGTGGATCTCATTAAAAACTCAATTATGGCGGTAAAGAGTGCACGTTATTATGCTGGCTCACCAATGATTTACGCGGCTGGTGTGCGTCCGCAAGATCATTAACTGTACAGAATTACATCGACGTTTCCATTATTGCGTAATAATAATTTTAAAGAATTTAAGAATATCACCACAAAATCAGAAATGGTTTCCAGCAACTCAAAGCGACGCTTCCACCAAGAGAACGCCGTGGTTTGAGTGCTTATTGATCCGCCTTATAGTTAAAGAGATTATGATTTAGTGGTGAAAGCGATCGAAGGTTATAAACGTTTTGCGACAGAACTTATGCGATTTGGTATCCAGTGGTTCTACATGGCAAACAAAACGCATCTTCTGCAAGGTTTAAGAAGCGACAGGGATTGGCAAAATTTTGAAAAGTGAATTGAACATTCGCCTGATAGCGATCAACGTGGCATGACCGCAAGTGGAATGGTGGTGATTAATCCGCCTTGGCAATTAGAACAACAAATGAAATCTAACACTTATTGACCCAAACGCTCGTCCCTGAAGGTAGGAAGTTGGACAGTGGAATGGATTATTGCCGGAATAATCCATTCCAAAATTCACCAGTCAAAATGACCGCACTTTTAAATTTTAATCTTATTGGAATACAACACACTAAACAAGTGCAATCACCATAATTAAAAATCGCGCCTGCGAATAGATGGTATCAACGCTGAGCTCTCATGATTCACAATAATCAGGCGCAACATAGCGGTAATCCCCACTTGTAGTAAAATATTTGCGAAGAAGTGATAGCCACTTTTAAAATATTGCACAATAAGGCCAATAAAACCGAAGTATAAAGAAAAACATGACGGCTTGTTCAGCGACGTCATAAGGCACTACGCTTGATATTAAATACCATAATTGCTAAAGGGTATAGGTGATTTTTAGCTAAAAGCAATAATCAACACTACAGCCAAAGCAATAAGTGAAAAAAACTTAATACTCACTTTTTAATACACCAGTCACTACTCGAGGGCAGTTTTTTTCTAGTTCTTGAGATTCTTCCATAAAGTTCCTTTTGTTTTTTTAAATGATGAAAGCGCGTATTTTTAAAGGAATGTGATTTCGTGGTAAATAGCTAAAATTTAATCAAATAAAAAAAGGGCAGATATTTCTGCCCTTTTTCTTTTTTACATGAAATGAATAATTACTCATCTAAGAAACTTCTTAATGTTTCTGAACGGCTTGGATGACGTAATTTACGCAATGCTTTCGCTTCAATCTGACGAATACGCTCACGGGTTACATCAAATTGTTTACCCACTTCTTCAAGCGTGTGGTCAGTATTCATATCAATACCAAAACGCATACGTAATACTTTGGCTTCACGAGGTGTTAAACCTTCTAACACTTCATGAGTCGCTACTTTTAAGCTTTGTGCGGTTGCAGAATCTAATGGTAACTCAAGGGTTGAATCCTCGATGAAGTCACCTAAATGTGAATCATCGTCGTCACCAATTGGGGTTTCCATAGAAATAGGCTCTTTCGCAATTTTAAGCACTTTACGGATTTTATCTTCTGGCATTCCCCATGCGTTCAGCAAGCTCTTCTGGTGTCGCCTCACGACCCATTTCTTGTAACATTTGACGAGAAATACGATTTAATTTGTTAATCGTTTCAATCATATGAACCGGGATACGGATTGTACGCGCTTGATCCGCAATCGAACGAGTAATTGCCTGACGGATCCACCAAGTTGCATAGGTAGAGAATTTATAACCACGACGGTATTCAAATTTATCTACTGCTTTCATCAAACCGATATTCCCTTCTTGAATTAAATCCAAGAATTGTAAACCACGGTTAGTATATTTTTTCGCAATAGAAATGACCAAACGTAAGTTGGCTTCAACCATTTCTTTTTTCGCACGGCGAGCTTTTTGTTCACCACGAGATACCGCATCACAAATCTCACGCATTTGTTGGATGGTGAGATTAGTATGTTGCTCAATATTCGCTAGGTTATCTAAAGATAAACGAATACGCTCTTCATATTTTGGTAAGCGTTTTGCCCAAGCTTTTCGTTGATTTTAATGCTTTTGCTACCCATGCATCACTGCTGCCATTCGCAACAATCAGTGCCTCAAATTCATCTTTTGGCATACCTGCGATATCAACTAATACTTTTTGTAGTTGACGCTCTTCTGCACGTACACGTTTCATCATGTTCTTCATTGATAAAACAAGTACATCAAATTGTTTTGGCACTAAACGGAATTGTTTAAAAATATCTGCAAGTTGAGCAATTTGATCTTTTGCACGTTTACCGCTACGCCCGTGTTTTGCAATGGTTGCCAAGGTTTTGGTATGTTGCTCTCTTAATGCCGCAAATCTTTCACGCGCCACTTCAGGATCGATGCTGTTATCTGAATCACTGTCATCTGAGCTTGAACTGCTATCACTTTCATCTTCCTCATCGCTCTCATCATCAACATCTACAGCAGATTCAGCACTTTCATCTTCATCGGCAAAATTCTCATCAATATTTGCCGTTTCCTCTTCAGCAATATTTGGATCAACAAAAGCCTGTGACTAAATCAGCTAAACGATAATTACCCGCTTCAACTTGGTCATAATGATCTAATAATTCAGTTAACGCTTCTGGGTATGCTGCAATCGCGGTTTGAACTTCATCAATCCCTTCTTCAATACGTTTTGCAATGCTGATTTCATCTTCACGGGTAAGAAGATCAACGGTCCCCATTTCACGCATATACATACGCACAGGATCGGTTGTACGACCGATTTCAGATTCTACATTTGACAAAATCTGCGTTGCTTCTTCCACAGCATCTTCATCTGGAATCGTGTCATTCAACATCATTTCGTCACTTTCCGGCGCTTCATCAAGAACCGGAATGCCAGCATCATGCTGTAAAGTTTGCAACAACTTGTCGTAATATTCCGGATCGATTACATCTTCCGGAAGCAAGTCATTAATCTCCGCATAGGTTAAATAACCTTGCGTACGACCTAATTCCATAAGCTGTTCAATTTGTTCTGAATATTGCTCGGCGCTAGATTGTTGATTTTGTTCCATTTTTATTCCCGTTTTGCGTTATTTTTGGAAGATAAAAGCCCTTGTTTTGAACAGGAGATTTTACCATTGTTATGACGGATTAACTAACTGTTTTTTCTGCTCTTCTTTTCCCTTGAGCAAATTCACTAAAATTGCTCGTTCTTGATCAGTTAAGCCTTCCGCCCTTTCTTTGGCGATAAGCATCTCAATATCACGTTCAATTGCTTGAATATTCAATCGACGATAGTTTTGAGAGAATGCATTAATGATTTCTAAGTCATCTAATAGATGATCCCAAGAGGCTAATATTTCAAGAGGCTTACTGAATTCTGTATCACGAAAGTATTCTAAGATTTGCCCTGTTGTAATGCCTTCTCGTTCACGACAAAGTGCGGTCAATTTTTCGAGTAATTCGTAACCCGCTTCATGCTTTAAGGCTTGCAAACCGACATCCGAAATACGATTCACTAATTGTGAATTCTGTAATAACAGCGAAATCACCACACGCATTGGCGTTTTCTTAATGGTTTTTTGTGGCGTTTTAGGTTTTGGGTTCAGCTTTGTCTATTTGATTTGGAATTAAGCTTTCAAGCTGCGATTGATCAAAGATCCCAAGCTTTTGCGCCAACATATTTCGCAATGATAGACGCAACATATCACCAGGAATTTGACGAATTAAAGGCGCCGCGAGTGCGACTAATTTACCTCGTCCCTTCTTGTGTCGAAAAATCCACCTGTGGACTTAAATGCGCGAATAAAGAATTCTGTGAGAGACTGAGCTTGATCAATATATTCTTCAAACTTTTCTTTACCATATTGACGAATATAAGTATCCGGATCTTCTCCATCGGGCAGGAAAATAAACTTAATTTGTCGTCCATCTTCCAGATAAGGTAAGGCGTTTTCAAGTGCGCGCCAAGCGGCATCACGCCCTGCTCTATCACCATCGTAGCAGCAAATGACTTGCTCTGTTGAACGGAACAATAATTGAATTTGTTCCGAGGTCGTCGATGTACCAAGGGAAGCTACCGCATAATTGACACCAAATTGCGCCAATGCCACCACATCCATGTAGCCTTCAACTACCAGTAATTTTTCTGGCTCATCATTGATTTGTAAGGCTTCATACAAGCCATAAAGCTCATTACCTTTATGGTATGTAATGGTTTCGGGGGAGTTCAAATACTTTGGGTTTTTCATCCGTTAAAACACGTCCACCAAAGGCGACTGTTCGACCACGTTTATCCCGAATCGGAAACATAATACGATTACGGAATTTATCGTACACATTGCCACGATCGTTTCGAGAAAGCATACCTAAATCAAACAATTTTTTCTGTTCTTCTCGATTTTTTACCCAAATTGACGCAACACCGTATCCATCGCATTGGGTACATAACCGATTTGAAAACGAGCAATAATTTCTGGCGATAAACCACGTTGCTGAAGATAGCTTTGAGCAGGAATATTTAGCGGGAGTTGAGCTTGATAAAACGACGCAATCTCTTGCATCAAATCGTATAAATTACGTTTTGTTTGATAGCTCACATCCGGTTTATTGCCGAATTGGTTTGGGACGTTTTTTTCATAAGGCACTTCAAGCCCTGCCGAAGCGGCAAGTTCTTCAACGGCTTCAACAAATTCTAATTTGTCATAATCCATTAAAAATGAAATGGCATTACCTTTCGCGCCACAGCCGAAGCAATAATAGAATTGTTTTTTTTCACTTACCGTGAAAGGATGGGTGTTTTTTCGTGATGAAACGGACAACAAGCTTGATAATCTCGTCCCGCTTTTTTGAGTTTCACACGCGCATTAATCACATCGACAATATTCGATTTTTGTGAGCAGATCATCAATAAATTGGCGTGGAATTGAGCCTTTCATTGCCTTGCCTCCTTGAATACGATGCGAAAGTGCGGTTGATTTTGCGTGACTTTTTTTCGATGAATTTAAAGCAACAAAACCGTGATACCCAAAAGGTTTCACGGTTTGTCTTAACTCGAGTTAGAAAAATACTACAAATTAGTATAAACGGGTATTGCGCGCGTTTTCGCGAGCGTTACGTTTAGCGTGACGTTTAGCAAGTGTTGCTTTTTCACGTTTACGGATTGTAGTTGGTTTTTCATAGAATTCACGAGCGCGAACTTCTGCTAAAATACCAGCTTTTTTTCGCAAGAGCGTTTGAAACGACGTAAAGCTACGTCGAATGATTCGTTTTCACGTACTTTAATTACAGGCATAAGCCAATCACCTCAATGAGTTTAATTTAATTGCAATTTTAAATTTTTATTACTGCCGAATGAACGGCAAATTCAATAAAGGACGCAATTCTAATCGATCTTCCCCGCTAAAAGCAAAGGAAAGATCGCCTATTTGCTGAAAATTTGGCGTTTGAACTGGTTTAAGCGGGCTAAACAAGGTAAAATCTTTGCCAATTTTTTTAATAAAATGAGAAGAAAATGCGTATTTTAGGGATCGAAACCTCCTGTGATGAAACAGGTGTCGCGATTTATGATGAAGACAAAGGCTTAATTGCTAATCAACTCTACACGCAAATTGCCTTGCATGCGGATTACGGCGGTGTGGTGCCAGAACTGGCTTCTCGCGATCACATTCGCAAAACAGCACCATTAATTAAAGCCGCATTAGAAGAAGCCAATTTAACCGCTGATCAAATTGATGGTATCGCCTATACAAGCGGTCCTGGTTTAGTGGGCGCATTATTAGTGGGCGCAACGATCGCGCGTTCACTGGCTTATGCCTGGAATGTGCCCGCTATTGGCGTACACCACATGGAAGGTCATCTACTTGCGCCAATGCTTGATGAAAACCGACCTAACTTTCCATTTATTGCTCTCTTAGTTTCAGGTGGACATACGCAATTAGTGCGCGTTGATGGGTAGGTAAATATGAAGTCATTGGCGAATCCATTGATGATGCGGCAGGTGAAGCCTTTGATAAAACCGCTAAATTATTAGGGTTAGATTATCCTGGCGGTGCGGCACTTTCACGTTTAGCCGAAAAAGGATCACCAGATCGTTTTGTATTTCCACGCCCAATGACAGATCGCCCTGGCCTTGATTTTAGCTTTTCAGGTTTAAAAACCTCAGCGGCTAACACCATTAATCAGGCGATCAAACAAGAAGGTGAATTAACCGAACAAACCAAAGCTGATATTGCCTTTTGCCTTTCCAAGATTCCGTCGTGGATACACTCGCAATCAAATGTAAACGTGCCTTAAAAGAAACCGGCTATAAGCGTTTAGTGATTGCTGGCGGGGTGAGTGCAAACAAAAAATTACGTGAAACCCTTGGCACAATGATGAAAAATCTTGGTGGTGAAGTATTTTATCCGCAACCTCAATTTTGTACCGATAATGGTGCCATGATTGCCTATACGGGCTTTTTACGCTTAAAACAAGGTCAGCATAGCGATCTCGCCATTGATGTTAAAACCTCGTTGGGCAATGACTGAACTCCCTGCAATTTAAGGAAAAAAATATGGAAAATATGATTAAAGTAAGAGCTATGCGTGCAGCCGGTATCGCTTGTTTCTTAGTGCTCGCGATTATTGGCGCATGGATTTTTACCACACCAAGTGGTGATATCGTTAGCGCGCTTTCAGCTGCCGGAAAAATGGTTGGCGGTGGTGCAACTTACGGCACCTTTATGCTAGCAGCCTGTCCACCTGTTGCAGGATTTATTGCCTATTATTTCTGGAAATGGGTGATTAAATAATGGCAAAACTCTATTTTTACTACTCTACGATGAATGCGGGCAAATCAACCACGTTGCTGCAGTCTTCCTATAACTACCGTGAACGCAATATGAACACCATGGTTTATACGGCTGCCATTGATGACCGTTTTGGATTAGGCAAAGTCACGTCACGTATTGGTATTCATGAAGACGCGAATTTATTTACGTCAACGAGTGACCTTTTTGCCGAAGTGAGCCAACGTTTACAACAAGAAAAAATTCATTGTGTTTTGGTTGACGAAGCCCAGTTTTTAACGAAACAACAAGTCTATCAATTAAGTGATGTCGTAGATAAACTGAAGATTCCTGTGCTTTGTTATGGCTTACGCACAGACTTCCAAGCTGAGCTATTTGAAGGTAGCAAGTATTTACTTGCTTGGGCAGATCAACTAGAAGAATTAAAAACAATCTGTTATTGTGGGCGTAAAGCCAATTTCGTTTTACGTTTAAATGAACAAGGTGAAGTCATTAAGGAAGGGGAACAAATCCAAATTGGTGGAAATGACTCTTATCTTTCGGTTTGCCGCTATCATTACAAAGAAAAGTGCGGTCAGCTTTAACCTCATTTTTTTCAATTTTATACTCGGAGGACAATTTTATGCTAAAAGAACAAAACATTCGGCAGTGCCTTAATCATTGCAGGCACGACCATCGGAGCAGGGATGCTCGCGATGCCATTAACCTCTGCCGGTATTGGTTTTGGTTACACTGTTTTCTTATTAGTCGGCTTATGGGCACTTTTGGTTTACAGCGGTTTACTTTTTGTTGAAGTCTATCAAACAGCCGATCGCTTGAATGATGGCGTGGCGACTCTCGCTGAGAAAATACTTTCGGTATCACAGGGCGTGTCTTAGCCACCTTTTAGTTTGCTCATTTTACTTTATGCCCTTTCTGCGGCCTACATCACCGGAGGGCGGTTCATTATTATCAGGTTTACCAACCGCTTTTGGTTTTGAAAATCTTTCCTCCGAACTTTCAATCATTTTATTTACCGTCGTACTCGGTGCCTTTGTGGTTGTAGGTACAAGAGGCGTTGATGGTGCCACCCGTATTCTGTTCATCGGTAAATTAATTGCCTTTGCTTTTGTGTTGTTCATGATGTTACCAAAAGTGTCTGTCGATAACCTGATGGCCTTACCTTTAAATTATGCTTTCGTGATCTCTGCGGCACCAATTTTCTTTACCTCCTTTGGCTTCCACATCATCATGGGTAGCGTAAACAGCTATTTAGATGGTAGTGTGACTCAATTCCGTAAAGCGATTTTAATTGGTACCGCGATTCCACTTGTAGCTTATTTAGTGTGGCAATTAGCGACTCACGGTGTATTAAGCCAAAATGAATTCGTACAAGTGTTACAAGCGGATCCAACCCTTAACGGCTTGGTCAATGCAACACGTCAAATCACGAACTCCCACATTATGGGTGAAATCGTACGTGTGTTCTCTGCACTTGCATTAATCACTTCTTTTCTTGGTGTGATGCTAGGGGTATTTGAAGGTTTAGGCGATTTATTTAAACGTTACAAATTGCCACACAACCGTTTAACACTGACTGTTGCAGCCTTTACTCCACCACTTGCATTTGCCTTGTATTATCCTGAAGGCTTTATCGCCGCATTAAGCTATGCAGGTTTACTCTGTGCATTCTATTGCTTAATTTTACCTATCGGACTAGCATGGAAAACACGTCAAGCGAATCCAAATCTGCCTTATCGTGTAATCGGTGGAAACGTAACCTTAGTGATAGCCTTAGTAATTGGCGTAATCATTATGATCGTGCCATTCTTAATTCAAGCAGGGTTATTTACCTGCAGTAGCAGGCTAAAGTGCGGTAGATTTTCAGGGCATTTTTTTCTCATAAAAAGTAGGGCTTAAACGCCCTATTTTTTTATTTTTCAAAAAAATTTTCATTTTTACCTCTCTTAATCTTTCCTTAAGATTCTCTTGTTTAAATACACTCATCGAAAGGCAAACAATCCAATCGATAAATAAATCTGAAAAATGTTAATCACTTAAGAAAAGATTAAGATTTGAATGATTTAATACATCTGAAAGCAAAAGCTTTCAACTTACTTTATGATTATCTTATTTAGGAGAACAAACTATGAAAAAAATTACTTACTGTTGCAGCTATCGCATTATCTTCTGTTGCCGTATATAACACCGCAATAGCACAAGGATTTAATGATGGTCACTAAGCACAACACCCAACAAGGTTTTGTCGATGAAAGTGTTATTGTAAAAACCGTTGATGATGCATTAAATGCCAATGATGACACTCCAGTTCGTTTAGACGGACAAATTGTAAAACAAATTGGTAAAAAGGATTTCTTATTTAAAGACGCAAGTGGAAAAGAAATTCAAATTGAAGTCAGCAAAAAAGCATGGAATGGTGAAACGATAGCACCTCAAGATAACATTCAAATTATCGGTAAAGTCGATAAAGAATGGAATAAAACAGAAGTGGATGTGAAACAAATCATCAAAAAATAAGTAACAAAATGACCGCACTTTTCTTAAGTGCGGTTAAAAATCCCAAAGGAGAAGAAAATGGAAAACGTACAAACAATGTCAGATCTTATGCAGCAAATTCAACAACGAATTGATTCAATAAAAGCCTCTGCCATGCAGCAACAAACAGAAATGAAACAGTCATTAAATGAATGTATTGAGCAAAGTGAAGCCATTCAAAATCAATTAGTTCAAAGCCAACAGCAATTAACATCACAATTGGAATACGGCACGGCAGTATTAATTGAACTGGAACAAGGGTTACAGCTAGATTTCAGTACAGAAATCGCCGAATTTGAACAGTTGTGTCAAAATGAAACCGCCGATACGACAGAATTAACGCAACGATTGGAACAGAATGTACAGGAAAAAATCACGTTCCAATTAAACGAATTAAAAGCCAAAACAGGTATTGCCTTACAAGAGATTGGTCAGGTGACACTCCATATTAAGCAGTTATTTGGGGCAGAAAAAAGTGCTAAAGTGAAAGGGTTGGCAAAATTAAAACAACGTTTATATAAACGCTTTGGTAAACAGATTATTGCTTCAAAAGAATGCTTGGCAAAACAACTGGAACGCGGAGCCAGTAAATTAAGAGCTTAAAATGTCTGCTATCGTTTATTAAGAAGAAAAGTTAAACCGCACTTAATCTTGAGATGAGATGAAGTGCGGTCATTTTTAGTATTTTTTCGATTGAGACGATTAAATCTGAGCCAAAAATTCTTCTTCCGTTAAAACAGCCACACCTAATTCTTGCGCTTTTGTCAGTTTAGAACCCGCCGCATCACCGGCAATCACAAAATCTGTTTTTGCAGAAACAGAGCCGCTCACTTTCGCACCCATGTCTTGTAATAAGGCTTTAGCTTCATTACGTCCCATTTGAGTTAAGGTTCCGGTTAACACAACCGTTTTGCCTTTAAAGCGGTTTTCTGTCACTTCTTTGGTTTCCACGGTTTCCCAATGTACGCCTTGAGCGATCAAATCATTCACCACAGACACGTTATGTGGCTCGTGCCAAAACGCTAAAATACGATTTGCCACCACTTCGCCAACATCAGGCACTTGCTGTAAAGCGTCTAAATCTGCATTTTGCAACGCTTCTAAGGTTTTGAAATGATTTGCTAAATTCAATGCTGTCGCCTCACCCACTTCACGGATTCCTAAAGCAAAAATAAAACGTGCTAACGTCGTATTTTTCGCTTTTTCAAGGCTCGCTAACGCATTTTCAGCTGATTTTGCGCCCATTCTTTCCAAACGAGTCAGTGTGGTTAAATCTAACTTGAATAAATCGGCTGGCGTATGAATTAATTCACGATCCACCAACTGCTCGATTAATTTACCCCCTACGCCATCAATATCCATGGCCTTGCGAGAAACGAAATGTTTAAGCGCTTCTTTACGCTGTGCTGCACAGAACAAACCGCCCGTACAACGCGCTACCGCTTCACCTTCAATACGAACAATGGCCGAATCACATACAGGACAAGTTTTAGGGAAAAACAATCGGTCTCGCATCCGCTGGGCGACGGTCGTGTAATACGCCGATAATTTGTGGGATCACATCTCCCGCACGGCGAATCACCACCGTATCGCCAATCGCAATATCCAAGCGTTCAATTTCATCGCCGTTATGTAACGTGGCATTACTTACCGTTACCCCTGCCACAAATACAGGCTCTAATTTGGCTACAGGTGTAATTGCCCCCGTTCTGCCTACTTGGAATTCCACGTCATTTAAGCGAGTTAATTCTTCTTGTGCAGGGAATTTATAAGCAATCGCCCAACGTGGCGCTTTGGAAATAAAACCTAATTTCTCTTGTAACGCAATATCATTGATTTTCAACACGGTACCATCAATATCGTAGCCAAGAGAACTGCGTTTATTTTGAATATCACGATAAAAATCCAACACTTCATCTGTGCCGTTACATAAACGGATTTCTGGGTTTACCGGAATCCCAATAGACTTCAACCATTGCAAACGATCATAATGCGTATTCGGCAAATCTACCCCTTCGGCAATACCAATACCATAAGCATTCAATACCAATGGACGCTTACTCGTAATTTTTGGATCGAGCTGGCGCAACGATCCCGCCGCTGCATTACGTGGGTTAGCAAAGGTCTTCTCGCCTTTCTCTAAAGCCTGTTGATTTAAACGCTCAAAGCCTTCATGTGGCATAAACACTTCGCCACGCACTTCTAAACGTGCAGGCGGATTGTCCATTAAAAGCTGCAAGGGAATATTTCGAATCGTGCGGATATTAGCGGTAATATCTTCCCCTGTTGTCCCATCACCACGAGTTGCCGCTTGAGTCAGTACACCATTCACATACAAAATACTCACCGCTAAACCATCTAATTTCGGCTCACAGCAGAAAGTGAGTGGTTCAGGCAAACGAATAAGACGATCTTCAATACGTTTTACGAATGCATAAAATTCCTCGTCTGAAAAGGCATTATCCAAAGACAGCATTGGAATTTCATGACGAATTTGTGCAAAACCAGAAAGCGGTTTGGCGCCCACACGTTGAGTAGGTGAATCTGCCGTAATGAGTTCCGGATGGGCGGCTTCTAAGGCTTTAAGTTGATGAAATAAACGGTCATATTCCGCATCAGGAATGGTTGGGTTATCCAATACGTGATATTCATATTCATAACGACGAAGATCCTGACGTAATGTATCAATTTGTTGCTGAAGGCTCATAATGTTCTCTAACGGTTTACTCATTGAATTAAAATGGGCGAACCATCGGCTCGCCCAAAGTGCGGTTATTTTTTCGTGCGTTTTATGCGATGCGAGATAAGTAATCCTGCTCAGCCATATCATCAAAAAAATTTCTTGCTGATCAGTCAACACCACGCCACCTAAATCTTCTGCGATGGTTTTCGCTGCGCGAATCATCATGCGTAAGTTCGCCAAATTATTACCTGGTGATGGCAACTGCATAAAGAGCACCACACCCATGGTTGAAAACTCGGCCATATTGTAATAATCAAACGTACCTGGCTGCTCAATATTAGCCACACTAAATAACACTGGGCTTGCCACACTTAAATCAAAATGGCGGTGATACATTTGACGCTCGCCAAAAATAAAATCCCGAGTTTTTCTAAAGATTGGGATAATTGTGGACCATAGAATTCACGATTTTTGATTTGAAATCACATAAAGTTGAACAAAACCCGTGGTTTGTTTTTGGTTTTTCCACTTCTACCGGTTCGTGATAGTTAAAATGCACGTTCTCGTGAGTGAGGTTCTTGAGCTGGGATTTAATGACATCTCGGCTAACTGCTCACGCAGTTCAGGCGAAGAAGAATTCACACCGTCAAAATCATTGCTTTGTGCTTCTAATTCTTCGATTGTCATTTCTGCCACACGTGGTTTCGGCTGTACATTCGTTTCAGGATAAACCACTGGCTCAGTTTTTGGCGCAGGAGCAGGTTGCGTTGTATTCATCTCATAAACCGGCTGATTTGGTAAGGAGATTTTAATATCGTCCACGCTTTTTTCTATTTGACGCGCATCCACTTGAACGCGCTGCTCATCAAAATTAAATTGCTGTTGGCTTGCCGCCTGTGGTGTCACTTTAGGTTGAACATTTTGTTGTACAGGCTGTGCCGCTTGAGCACGATGTGTTAAACGAATATCCGCATTAGGATCAGCAGCTTGCGAAAAAGGATTGACCTCACCGTTTTTAGAAGTGCGGTTAAATGTATTCGCGCTTTTTAAAAATATTTTGATTTCTCACGGCGATTTGACCATAATCCGTGTACCACTAAGGCAATTAAAGCAATTACCCCTAAAATAATCAAAATGGTATTTAAGTCCATTCTTGTTGCTCCTTAACGCAATGATTTTTGCTAATCCTATCACATTTCCACAGGTGAAAAAATAGGAAAGCAAACAAGAGATTAAAAGGGATGAGATGGAATTTTTCTCAAAAAATATTGTCTTTCTGTGACATTTTGTATTTTTTACTTTTCAATTTAAAAGGAACAATGATGATCGATCAAAAATGAAATAAAAATCTGCTTTCAATCATTTCGTGATGGGTTGGCATTTTATTACGCAAAAAGGTCTCCGCCGTTTTGTGATTATGCCAATTTTACTTAACGTCGTTCTACTTACAGGCTTATTTTGGCTATTCGTTTCACAAATCTCCACGATGATTGACTGGGTGATGAGCTTTATTCCTGATTGGTTAAGCTTTTTAAGTGTGATTTTGCTTGTGCTGTCTATTGGCTCGATTCTCTTATTTTTCTATTTTTGCCTTTTACGACACTTTCAGGCTTTTATTGCCGCACCATTTAATGGATTATTGGCAGAAAAAAAGTCGAAAAAAATGCTGACTGGTGAAAGCCGTTAATGATGATGGTTTTGCCGAAATTATGAAAGATGTGCCGCGTATGCTAAATCGTGAATGGCAAAAATTATGGTACAGCTTACCGAAATTTGTAGGCTTGTTCTTATTGAGTTTTATCCCTGTTATCGGACAAACCATTATCCCTGTGCTGACATTCTTATTTACCTGTTGGATGATGGCAATTCAATATTGTGACTATCCCGTTTGATAACCACAAGATTTCCTTTGGCATCATGAAAAATGCATTAGGCGAAAGACGTCACACAAAGCCTGACATTCTGGAGCATTAATCACCCTTTGTACCGCATTACCGATTGTGAATTTAGTCGTTATTCCCGTTGCAGTCTGTGGTGCGACCGTAATGTGGGTGGAAAAATTATCGCTCACAATTAAAATTTGATATGAATTTTGACCGCACTTCAGGTTCAACACAAATTGTGACACGCTCCACAAGTACGGAAATTAAGCCTTCAGGAAACAGCATCGTGAATAAATAGCATTTAGTTATAAAATATAGCTATTAACTATTTTTTGAATTTAAAAGCTGGTGTTATAACTATTGCATCAAATAATTCCCAAATATAAAAGGACAGTAAAATGACAATTTATGCAGATAACTCATACTCAATCGGTAATACGCCATTAGTTCGTTTAAAACATTTCGGACACAATGGTAACGTTGTCGTAAAAATTGAAGGTCGTAACCCTAGCTTTAGCGTGAAATGCCGTATTGGTGCCAACATGATCTGGCAAGCAGAAAAAGACGGCATTTTAACAGCGGGTAAAGAAATTGTAGATGCAACCAGCGGTAACACCGGTATTGCTTTAGCTTATGTAGCAGCTGCGCGGTTACAAAATCACCTTAACCATGCCAGAAACCATGAGTCTTGAACGTAAACGTTTATTACGTGGTTTAGGCGTGAATCTTGTGCTCACTGAAGGCTCAAAAGGGATGAAAGGTGCGATTGCTAAAGCAGAAGAAATTGTGGCGTCTAATCCAAATCATTATGTGATGCTAAAACAATTTGAAAACCCGGCTAACCCTGACATTCACCGTCAAACTACTGGTGAAGAAATCTGGAAAGATACTGAAGGTAAAGTCGATGTCGTGGTTGCTGGTGTGGGTACCGGTGGTACAATTACCGGTATTTCTCGTGCAATCAAATTGAGATCACGGTAAAAAAATTACCTCTGTGGCGGTTGAACCAACAGAATCACCCGTTATTACCCAAACCCTTGCAGGTCAAGAAGTAAAACCGGGTCCACACAAAATTCAAGGTATCGGTGCGGGCTTTATTCCTAAAAACTTGGATTTATCGCTCATCGATCGCGTGGAAACTGTAGATAGCGATACGGCAATTGCTACCGCTCGTCGCTTAATGGCTGAAGAAGGTATTCTTGCGGGTATTTCTTCTGGTGCTGCTGTGGCAGCAGCTGACCGCTTAGCAAAACTACCAGAATTCCAAGATAAATTAATCGTCGCGATCTTACCTTCGGCTTCAGAACGTTATTTAAGTACGGCGTTATTTGAAGGAATTGAAGCTTAATCGATTGATTGAATTCATTTTTATCTAAGGTCTGTTTTTACAGACCTTTTTGTTTATTAATTAAACAAATTTCTATTTAATATAACTAAAGGAAATAATTCATAAATAAATAATACTTTTCTTTTCTTTTTTTCGCTTCTTATAATTCATTTCACTTTCGTTATTTATCTAAAAAAAGGAATACTTATGAAAAAAATCATTTTTTTAGCACCGCACTTTTTAGCGGCAGGATTAGCCCTTTTCTACTTTTTGCTAACGCCGGTGAAATTGCTGATCGCGTTGAACAAACTAAAACCTTATTAGTCGGTACTGAGGGAACTTACGCACCATTCACTTTCCACGACAAAGATGGCAAGTTAACAGGTTTTGATGTGGAAATTATCGAAAAAGTTGCTCAAAAATTAGGTTGGAAAGTTGAATTTAAAGAAACCGCTTGGGATGGCATGTATGCAGGTTTAAATGCAAAACGCTTTGATGTTATTGCGAACCAAAACCAATCCAAGCCCAGAACGTTTTAAAAAAATATGATTACAGTGCACCTTATAACTACTCTGCTGGCGTCATCGTGACGAAAGCCGATAACGATAGCATTAAATCATTCCCTGATTTAAAAGGTAAAAAATCTGCACAATCTGCAACCAGTAACTGGAGCAAAGATGCACGTGATAATGGTGCAATTATTGTGACCGTTGATAGCTTGGCGCAAAACCTTGAAGCGGTAAAACAAGGTCGTGTTGATGCCACAGTAAACGATAAATTAGCAGTATTAGATTACTTCAAAAAACAACCTAATGCAGGCTTAAAAATTGCTGTAGAAAGTGATAAAAAAATCCCGACCGGTTTTGCTTTCTTGAAAGGTGAAGAACCGCTTATTGCAAAAGTGAACCAAGCACTTGAAGAACTACGCAAAGACGGAACTTTAAAACAACTTTCAATCAAATGGTTTGGCGATGACATTACTCAATAATTGGTTAGCAAGCCTTCCATTTATGACCACAGAACGAGCTGATTATGTAATCAGCTCGTTTTGGCCTATGATGGAAGGGGCAATTTTATATACGATTCCCCTGGCGGTCATTTCCTTCTTTTGCGGTTTATTCATTGCGGTTATCGTGGCTGTGATTTGCACATTACCCCATCCCAATTTAATGACCAAAATTCTGCAGGGCATTTGCCGCACTTATATTTCAATTATTCGTGGCACGCCAATGTTGGTGCAGATCTTCATTATTTTCTACGGTTTACCTGAAGTTGGCATCAAACTTGAGCCTTTCCCAACTGCAATTATTGCATTCTCCATTAATATTGGTGCTTATGCAGCAGAAACCGTGAGAGCCTCTATTCTTGCGATTCCTAAAGGTCAATGGGAAGCCTCTTATGCGATAGGCATGAATTACACACAAGCTTTTGTGCGTACCATTATGCCGCAAGCTTTACGTATTTCCGTCCCTTCGCTGTCAAACACCTTCATTAGCACAGTGAAAGATACGTCTCTGGCATCACTTGTTTGGATTGCGGAGTTATTCCGTGTGGCGCAAAACATCACCGCCGAAAACTACGAATTTATTTTAATTTATAGTGAAGCGGCTCTCATTTATTGGGTATTCTGTTTTGTGCTGTCGATGGGGCAAACCCGTTTAGAAAAACGCCTTTCTCGCCATTTATAAGGACTGTTTATGTTAAAAGTCACGAATATTCAGAAAAGTTTTAATGGCCACCATGTATTAAAAGGCATTGATTTTAAAATTAATAAAGGTGAAGTGGTTGCCATTCTGGGCCCATCAGGTTCAGGCAAAACCACTTTTTTTACGCTGTTTAAATTTGCTCGAACGCCCTGAAAAAAAGGGATATTAGCATTTACCGATGGAAGCTTAACCATTGATTTCAGCAGGAAGATCAGCAAATACGATGAACTAAAATTGCGTCGTCGTTCTTCAATGGTATTCCAACAATACAATCTATTTCCCCATCGCACAGCACTCGAAAATGTGATGGAAGGCATGGTAGTTGTGCAAAAAAACAAAGCGAAAAGAGATTGCGCGTGAAAAAAAGCCTTAGCATTATTGGAAAAAAAGTTGGTTTAAAAGCGAAAAGCGGATTTATATCCCTCTCAACTGTCTGGTGGTCAACAGCAACGTGTCGGGATCGCCCGAGCTTTAGCCGTTAAACCCGATATTATCTTGTTAGATGAGCCCACTTCTGCTCTCGACCCAGAACTTGTCGGTGAAGTATTGCAGGCACTCAAAATGCTCGCACAAGAAGGTTGGACAATGATTATCGTCACCCATGAATTGAATTTTGCCAAAGATGTGGCAGATCGCGTGATTCTCATGGAAAATGGTCAGGTCGTTGAACAAAATACCGCGACTGAATTCTTCAGTCATCCACAGCAAGAGCGCACCAAACAATTCCTATTGCAAGCTAAAATGCCAATGGAATTCGAAGATTATTGTATTTAATCAAACTTCTAAATATAAAAAGAGCGGTCAAAAAACATCAGGAATTTTGACCGCTCTTTCTATTTGAATAAATTACATAATGGCATTATAGAATACTGCAGCTAACGCCGCACCGATAAACGGACCTACAACAGGAACCCAACTGTATCCCCAGTCTGCTTTGGACTTTAATGTGCCCCCAAGGAAAAGACCCAAGGTTAAACGTGGACCAAGATCTCGAGCGGGGTTAATCGCATAACCGGTTGTGCCACCTAAGCTCAAACCAATTGCCCAAACTAGAATCGCTACTGGTAATGCTCCGATAGAGCCTAAACCAATTGGCGTACTTTCTGCTGTGCCAGGTAAAGTGATGTTTGCACCCGCAAGGTAGAAAATCACGAAGACAAGCACAAAGGTACCAACAATTTCGTTCACTAAGTTGATTGGGTAGTTACGAATTGCTGGTTCAGTACAGAAACAAGCGCGTTTTAAGCCCTCTTCTTCGGTCGCTGCAAAATGATCTTTATACATAATGTAAACCAACAATGCACCTACCATGCCCCCCACAACTTGTGCCGCGATGTAGCCTGGTACCAGTTCCCAAGCAAATGCGCCTTTCATTGCCACACCAAGTGTTACCGCAGGATTTAAGTGTGCCCCACTGTAAGGGCCTGTCACAACAACGGCCACATACACCGCAAATGCCCACGCGGTAGTAATCACAATCAACCAGAACTTTGCCCTTTCGTTTTTATTTAAACATACGTTGGCTACCACACCGTTACCTAAACAGGATTAAAAGTGCTGTGCCAAAAAAATTCTGCAAAATAGGCATTCATAAGAGAATCTCCAAATAATGATTAACTTAATGATTTCATTGAAGAAATCTTGCTTTGCAATTCGTTTCGTTGTTTGATCAAATATTGAGATACTCAAAGTGAGTGGTTTCATTATCTAGTTTTCAACCAATTAATTCAATAGATGAAACCGATCTATTTTCTAAAAATGAGACAAAGATCACATTATTTTTGTGCGTTAACGCAATCGTTTACATATTTTTAATGAAAAATCTGTGATACTTATCACAAAACCAAACATTGCTTGTTCCAATTAAATTCGAATTCAATTAAGTTAGGTTCGCAATTTGTTCGTTTAAGCTCAAAATTTCTTCATTTATTTAATGAGAGTGTCAAGCACTCTAAGGAATAGCACCATGACAGACAAAAAATACATCATCGCTTTGGACCAAGGTACCACAAGCTCTCGTGCAGTATTATTAGATCACAATGCGAATGTTGTCGAAATCGCCCAACGTGAATTTACACAAATTTATCCACGTGCAGGCTGGGTGGAACATAATCCAATGGAAATTTGGGCTACACAAAGTTCAACATTAAACGAAGTCGTTGCAAAAGCAGGCATTACCTCAGATGAAATCGCGGCAATTGGTATTACTAACCAACGTGAAACCACCATTGTGTGGGAAAAAGCAACTGGCACACCGGTTTATAACGCGATTGTGTGGCAATGTCGTCGTACTGCAGATATTACAGACAAACTTAAAGCGGATGGTCATGAAGAATATATCCGCAACACCACAGGTTTAGTGGTGGACCCATATTTCTCAGGTACCAAAGTGAAAATGGATTTTAGACAATGTAGAAGGCGCGCGCGAAAAAGCTGAACGTGGCGAGCTACTATTTGGTACCGTGGATACCTGGCTTGTATGGAAATTAACCCAAGGCCGTGTTCACGTAACGGATTACACCAACGCATCCCGTACCATGTTATTTAACATCCATACGAAAAAATGGGATGACAAAATGTTGGAATTATTAAATATTCCACGCTCTATGCTACCTGAAGTACGTAATTCGTCCGAAGTGTATGGCCAAACCAACATCGGGGGTAAAGGCGGCGTACGTATTCCTGTTGCGGGTATTGCGGGTGACCAACAAGCGGCACTTTACGGTCATCTATGCACACGCGCAGGCCAAGCGAAAAATACCTATGGTACAGGCTGCTTTATGTTGCTTCACACCGGTGATAAAGCCATTACCTCTAAAAATGGCCTATTAACTACCATTGCATGTAACGCCAAAGGTGAACCTGAATACGCACTTGAAGGTTCTGTATTTATTGCAGGCGCTTCAATCCAATGGTTACGTGATGAACTCAAAATCGTTCATGACAGCCACGACTCCGAATACTTCGCACAAAAAGTCCCAGATAGCAACGGAGTATATGTCGTACCAGCCTTCACTGGTTTAGGTGCACCATATTGGGATCCGTATGCACGCGGTGCAATTTTTGGTCTTTCTCGTGGTTCTAACCGCAACCATATTGTTCGCGCAACCCTTGAATCTATCGCTTACCAAACCCGTGATGTATTAGAAGCAATGCAATCTGACTCAGGTCAACGCTTACAATATTTACGTGTCGATGGCGGTGCAACCAACAACAACTTCTTAATGCAATTCCAAGCGGATATTTTAGATGTGAACGTAGAACGTCCAGTAGTGAAAGAAGTGACTGCACTTGGTGCAGCTTACCTTGCAGGTCTTGCCGTTGGTTTCTGGAAAGATTTAGATGAACTTCACGACAAAGCACGTGTAGAACGTACGTTCACTCCAGATAACGATGAAGAAAAAAACGTGAACGTCGTTATAAAGGTTGGAAAAAAAGCCGTTAAACGCTCATTAGAATGGGCAAAAAAGACGCGGAATAATTCCTTCTAGCCAATAATAAAGTGCGGTCAAAATCGCTTATGTTTTTGACCGCACTTTTATTATCATTCCCGACTTATCTACCAAACAGCGAAGCCCAAAATCCTTTTTTATTTTCAACTTTCTTTTGCTTCTCTTCTTCCATTCTTTGTTTAACATAATTTACCCAAACTTGATGAGGGGCATCAAAATCAAATAATTTCATAAAATCATAAGAATTTTTATATTCTGCTAGTGGATTTATATCAATCAATTCTTTTGGCGCTATAGGACTATCAATACCCAAATCAAAACCGTGGATTGCTGCGATTTTGGCATACATTAAAACTTGCGGTTGCAAGTAAAAATCAATATGTAAAAGTGTTCCTTTTGCAGCTCGTTTCGCAAACTTAAGTTCGAGTAATTTATCTAAAGCCTCTTGCATTCCTTTTATATTTTGTATCTGCTAGTGCCACATAAAATTCATGATCAGAATGCGCTTTAAATCATCACGGGCTTTTTTCTCATCATTTAAGAACGTGAGTGCGCGTTCTTTTAATAATTGCCAATCGCCACTTAACGCCAATAAAGTGTTCGCATTAAAAAAAGGTCTGGTATCAGTTCGTTTATAGGGGACTGAAATATCCACAATTTCATCACGATGTTTAATCAGATAATCAATCAACTTTTGATTATCTGAAAGTAAAATCATGAAAAAAAGTTAGTATTAAATCCATTATATGCCCATTGAAAATCATATTCAGACAGAATACCTAAGAAACCTGCAATAGAAGCATTTTTCTTTAAATCCTGAAATATCATTTTCTAATAAATGCTTAGAGGCTAATGCACTATGAAAATCATTTAAATAATCAATTAAAGAAAAAAACATTACCTGTAAAATTATCTATAGGAGCTAACGTTGAAAAACAATTCTTTATAATTGATTTAACATATTCCTCAACTCTAGCTAGAGTAAAACTCTTAGCTTCATCATAGGTTTTAACAATCTCATTACCTAAAAACACTTTATATTTTTCCATCAAAAACCTACTTAATTTTTTTATAGCTAATGCAGAAGGAACAACAGGTCCACACGAATAAATAAAAATATAAAAAAATATGTGGATTTTTCAAATCTATATACATAAATCTTGCTTAAATATCAACCGCACTTTTATTTTATCAATTAGCTATACTGCTGCCGATACTTCTCTAAATTATCTTGAAAATGCTGAATGTAATAGTCGATATCTTTTTCTCGATAGCCAAGAATTCGGCCGATTTCACGTTCCACTTTTGGATCGAAACCATTCACAGTGCTTGCGGGAAGTAGCACTTCCATTTGTTCCGCGAGTGCAAGAGATTGAGGTAAATAGACAATAAAATCAGTTAAGCAAACATCATTAACATGACGTTGCACCATTTTTGAATGAAGCATTCCTTGCTCAAGATAAGGGAGAAAGGCGTCAGGAATACCGAGCTCCTGATTGAATAATGCCACTTGCTTTTCGCCCCTTAACATTAATTCCAGCTCCTTGCCTTCATGCGGCCCAAGAATACCTTTTTTTCCATAAGAATATTCCTTTCGTTGAAATAAAAAAGGGGATTGGATGATTGACCAGATCCCCTTTATTGTACGCCCATTTGGCCACAATGTTCATCTAAATGACGAAATTATTTTTTCCAATTTTTCAACGCATCGGCAAAGGCATTGCCCATCGCACTATTTCCTCTTGGATTACGATCTTGGCGAGGCGAATTACTTTTTGGTTTGGCACTTAAAGTGCGGTCAGATTTGCCGTCATTTTTGACCGCACTTTCATCTAATCGCATCGTCAACGCAATACGTTTACGCGGCACATCTACTTCCAATACTTTCACTTTCACGATATCGCCTGTTTTCACCACTTGATGTGGATCTTCCACGAATTTATCGCTTAATGATGAAATATGTACTAAACCGTCTTGGTGAACACCAATATCCACAAATGCGCCGAAATTAGTCACATTGGTGACGGTACCTTCTAAAATCATACCTGGTTTTAAATCGGTGATTTCTTCCACGCCTTCTGCGAATACAGCAGTTTTAAACTCACCACGCGGATCGCGCCCCGGTTTTTCCAACTCTTTGAAAATATCTTGAACGGTTGGTAAACCAAATTGCTCATCAATAAATTGTTTCGCATCAAGCTGACGTACCACACCCGCATTACCCATTAAATCTTGAATAGATTGTGCGGTAGCTTGCAAGATTTTTTCGACCACAGGATAAGCTTCTGGGTGAACACCTGAAGCATCAAGTGGATTTTTCCCGTCTGCAATACGCATAAAGCCTGCACACTGCTCAAAGGCTTTTGGTCCTAAACGCGGCACTTTTTTCAATTCGCCACGGCTTTCAAAACGCCCATTTTCATCACGATATTCCACAATGTTTTGTGCTAAGGTTTTTGTCATACCAGCTACACGAGCGAGCAATGGCGCGGATGCTGTATTCAAATCTACACCTACTGCGTTTACACAGTCTTCCACCACCGCATCGAGTTTACGCGCAAGTTGGGTTTGGTTTACATCGTGCTGATATTGCCCTACACCAATGGCTTTCGGTTCGATTTTCACTAATTCCGCCAATGGATCTTGTAAACGACGGGCGATAGAGACCGCACCCCGTAAAGATACATCTAAATTCGGGAATTCATTTGCGGCAAATTCAGAAGCAGAATAAACCGATGCGCCCGCTTCGCTCACCACAACGGTTTGCGGTTTATTTTCTTTAATTTCTTTAATCACTTCTTTCGCAAAACGTTCGGTTTCACGAGAAGCGGTACCGTTACCAATGGCAATTAACTCTACGTTATGTTTGCGGATTAAAGCTGAAAATCGCCACTTGCGCTTCAGCTTCACGCCCCGTGTGTGGATAAATGGTGGTGGTATCTAATAATTTACCTGTGTTATCCACCACCGCGACTTTAACTCCTGTACGTAAGCCTGGGTCCAAGCCCATGGTGCTTTTCGCTCCAGCGGGTGCCGCCATTAAAAGTGCGGTCAGATTTCGGGCGAAAACATCAATGGCTTCTTCTTCCGCTTTTTCACGTAAACTTGCCATTAATTCCGTTTCTAAATGCAACGATACTTTGATTTTCCATGTCCACGCAATCACTTGCTCACGCCATTTATCCGCAGGCTGCCCCGTGAAACGGACATCTAAATAATCACGAATAATCTCTTCACAATAGCTTTGGCGACTTCCCTCTTCCGCATCAGGATCAGCATTTAAGCTTAATTGTAAAATGCCCTCATTACGTCCGCGGAACATGGCTAATGCACGGTGAGAAGGTACATTTTTCAATAATTCTTGATGATCGAAATAATCTTGGAATTTTGCGCCTTCTGTTTCTTTGCCTTCGATCACTTTAGATACAATAACGGCATTTTTTGCTAAATAATCACGGACTTTCGCTAATAAACCCGCATCTTCAGCAAAACGCTCCATTAAAATATAGCGTGCGCCATCAAGGGCTACCTTAGTATCTGTTACGCCTTTATCAGCGTTCACAAATTCCGCGGCTGCCGTTTCAGGATCATTTTTCGGCTCGTTCCAAAGTAAATCAGCCAATGGCTCAAGACCAGCTTCAATCGCAATTTGCCCTTTCGTACGACGTTTTGGTTTGTATGGCAAATACAAATCTTCTAATTCGGTTTTACTTTTGTGTCGCATGGATTTTTGTCACGCAATTCATCGGTCAATTTTCCCTTGCTCTTCAATAGATTTCAAAATGGTTTGACGACGATCTTCTAATTCACGTAAATAAATTAAACGGGTTTCAAAATGACGAAGTTGGGTGTCATCCAAGCCACCAGTGGCTTCTTTACGATAACGGGCGATAAATGGAATGGTATTGCCATCATCTAATAATTGAATGGCGGCGAGGATTTGTTGGGGTTGAACGGTTAATTCTGCCGCAATAATTTGGCTAATTTGTTGATTTAACATTGTCATACTTCTTTGTTATTAAAGGATTCGATAAAAAAACGGGAATAGAATACTGGTTTTTAGACAACAGGCTCAAATATAATTCAAAAAAATTTCTTTTTATTTTTTTATTATGGCAAAATCAAATTACATTACCCGTCAAGGCTGGCTTGCGCTTGACCAAGAACTTAAAGTTTTTTTGTGGAAAGAAGAACGCCCTAAAAAGTTACCCAAGCGGTTTCAGATGCCGCGGCGCTTGGTGACCGCAGTGAAAACGCAGAATATATTTACGGTAAACGTCGTTTACGTGAAATTGATCGCCGTGTGCGTTTTCTTTCCAAACGATTAGAAGTGCTACAAATCGTGGATTACCATCCGAAACAAGAAGGTAAAGTGTTTTTTGGTGCTTGGGTTGAGCTAGAAGATGAAGAGGGTGAAGTGAAGCAATATCGCCTTGTCGGCTGCGATGAATTCGATCCCGCTAAAAACTGGATCTCCATTGATTCTCCCGTCGCGCGCGCTTTAATCGGGAAAGGCGTTGATGATGAAATCCATGTGGAAACACCCTCTGGTAAAGTCGTGCTCTATGTAAACCGAATTTGGTATGAGAAATAGTTAATCTCAAAAAAACAAAAGAGCGGTCAAAATTGACCGCTCTTTTTATTCTATCAATCAGACAGATTATGCTTTATCGCCAATTAATACGGACTCTAACGCAATTTCAATCATATCATTGAAGGTTAATTGACGTTCTTCTGCAGTAGTTTGTTCGTGTGTACGAATATGGTCTGAAACGGTACAGATACAAAGTGCTTTTGCACCATATTCTGCTGCTACACCATAGATACCCGCTGCTTCCATTTCTACGCCTAAGATGCCGTATTTTTCCATCACATCAAACATTTCGAAATCTGGCGTATAGAATAAGTCTGCAGAGAAGAGATTCCCTACGCGAACTTGCTTACCTTTTTCTTTCGCTGCTTGAACCGCTGCTTGTGCCATATCAAAATCAGCAATTGCAGCAAAATCGTTATCTTTGAAACGGATACGGTTTACTTTTGAATCAGTACATGCACCAAGGCCGATGATAACATCACGTACTTTAACGTCCATACGTACGGCACCACAAGAACCAACACGGATGATTTTTTTCACGCCGTATTCAGTAATTAATTCTTTCGCATAAATTGAGCAAGATGGGATACCCATACCGTGACCCATAACAGAGATACGACGACCTTTATAAGTACCGGTATAACCCAACATATTGCGAACGTTAGTCACTTCTTTCGCATCTTTCTAAGAATGTTTCAGCAATATATTTTGCACGAAGCGGATCGCCTGGCATTAATACAACATCTGCAAATGCGCCTTCAGGAGCGTTAATATGTGGAGTCATTGTTTTTCCTCTTGTTGATAAATAAAAATCATTTTAAGCAAACGTTTTTCGCCTGCTTTTAAAATACAACACCACGAACGATTCGTGGTGTTGAGAGATAAAGTGCGGTCAAAATTCACCACATTTTAATTACATTGCTACGCCGCTTAACTCGATGAATAAACCAGCAATAGTTGCACTCATTAAGTTAGCTAATGTACCCTGCGATAACTGCTTTTTAAGCCTAAGCGAGCCACATCACCACGACGATTTGGTGCCATACCACCAATACCGCCGATTAAGATTGCGATAGAGCTGAAGTTAGCGAAAACCACATAATGCGAAAGTAATGATGGCTTTGGTTTTTCACTTAATACAACTGCTGCATCTGGTTGTAAATATTTCGCGAACTCTAAGTAACCCACGAATTCATTTCACGGCTAATTTCATACCAATCATTTTGACCCGCGATTGAAGATTCATCCCAAGATACACCGATTAAGTAAGCTAATGGTTTGAAAGATCCAACCAAAGATTGATTGTAACGTTAAATCACCGTAACCGAACCAGCCGCCTACGCCGCCTAAAAATACCGTTAATTAAAGCAATTAAACCCTACGAATGCGATTAACATTGCACCGACGTTTAACGCTAATTGCATACCGGCACTCGCACCACCTGCCATTGCTTCAAGCACGTTAGTCGGTTTTTCGCTATCATCCGTTTCAGGTTGTTTATCGGTAAATTGTTCAGTTTGCGGGAATAAAATTTTCGCAAATAACAAAACCTGCAGGTGCAGCCATGAAAGATGCGGCAATTAAGTAAGTCAACGGCACGCCCATTCCTGCATAACCCGCCATTACAGAACCCGCGATAGAGGCTGTACCACCCGCCATGATGGCGAACAATTCAGATTGGGTCATGTTTTTTTAATGTGAGGGACGAACCACTAACGGTGCTTCTGTTTGACCAACGAAGATGTTCGCTGCAGCAGACATTGATTCTGCTTTTGATGTGCCTAATGCCGCTTGTAATGCACCACCGATCACTTTGATGACGGCTTGCATGATACCTAAGTAATAAAGCACAGAAATTAAACCGGAGAAAAAAAGACGATGATTGGTAAAACTTTCACCGCAAAGATAAAGCCGGCATTTGAAGGATCTGCTAATCCACCAAAGACGAAATTAATCCCTTCGTTACCATACGCAATAACATTTGACACTCCATTTGCTGTCGCTTGTAATGCATCACGACCATACGGCACATACAAAATAAGGGCCGCAAATCCGATTTGGATCGCCAAAGCCCCTAATACAGTACGTAAATTAATCGCCTTACGATTATTTGAAAATAATACGGCAATGACCAGTAATACGACAATGCCTAAAACGCTACCTAAAATACCCATTTTTTTCCCCTAGGTTGGTTAGATAAGTAAGTGAATAAAATTGTCCTATTCTACTTGTTTTTCGGTAAAAAGTCGGAATATTTTTGCTACTTTTCGATATGTTTGCTTATAAAATGGTCACAATTTTGGTCAGACCACAAAATTTTGCATAGTTTTCAAGTTCTTGGGTCTGCTCAACAGTTGGGACATAAGGGCTGAGCCCTTCAGCGTCTCGAGCACCTTTTGTGTGCATTCGGATAATTTTGAACAAAACATCCGGATAATCTTTCAATAAGGAAGCGACTTTTTCCACCAACTTTTCTGCATCAAAAAAATTCGCCACATAAACTAACCGCACTTCTTCCACTTTATTTAATGGTAATAATTGCGCCAAAGTTCTTCAAATTGCGATCTAAATTTTTCTTGCTTGATATGTTGATGAGTGGGAATGATGTTTTGAGGGACAATGCCTTGGCGATTTGGTCTATCAAAGCACAAACTTTGTAAGCCAAGCCCTTCTCCTTTCAGGTCAAAGAGAAATTTGTCTGTCATATCAATTAAAGTCGAATTGCTTCAAATTCAAAGAAACCACTGCTATCTAAATAGCAAGTTAGCCCTTCCTCACGTAGCTTTTGAAACAACGGAACGAGCTTTTTATGATGAATAGTGGGTTCCCCACCAGAAACCGTCACGCCACGAATGAAAGGTACCGCATCCATCACTTGCTCATACAAATAATGTAGACTAACTTGATGAGCCCCTTCCGCATAACGAGGAATGGTTTCTGGATTATGGCAATAAAGGCAGTTTAGCTTACAGCCTTGTAAGAAAATACTGGTACGATTCCCCTGCCCTTCTACATTAGAAAAAGGAATAATACGATGCAGGGGAACATAAATATCTGAAAGTGCGGTCACAAAAACGCTGTTTTTCTAGAGTAAGTCATCACTTACGAAAGTTTCATTTGGAAAATCACTAATTCCGCTTGGCAGCAGAATGTGAAAACCGCTTTAAGCAAGTATCCATCTTCAACCTGTTGAATTTCAGACTGAATTTGACAAGGTTCACTTTCGATATCACGTGCTTTTTAACGTGAAATATTCCAATGCGCCTTCTGCATCTTGACGAGTCGCGTAAAACTGTTCGATAGGTAAACTACAATCGCTGTTATCAAACAATGATTTTCATATCGAAAAGTATTACAACCTACACATTCAATTGGTTTTTCAGTTTGAATGGCCATCTTTTTCTCCTTATCTAAAAAAAGCCGTGATATAACACGGCTTATTAAGTTTAAAATTATTTTTGCTGCAACAAAAGCCGACGGCTTCGTACACTTTATCAAGGGTTTGCTTTTGCTCTTGCGCGGGCTTTTTCCGCACCTTGACGTAAAAATCTCGTCTAAAAGCGCTTCATCGTTACGATATTGATAGAAACGTTCTTGTAAACCCCGCAAGTAAGTTTGACACTTCGTCAGCCACCGCTGTTTTTAAGTGGCCCGTACATTTTTCCTTCAAATTCTTTTTCAAGTTCTGCCACTGATTTATCCGTTACTGCAGAAAGGATATCTAATAAGTTAGACACACCCGGCTTTGTTTTTCACGTCATAACGTACAACAGGTGGTTCATCAGAATCTGTTACCGCACGTTTAATTTTTTTCGCCACCGATTTTGGATCTTCAAGCAAGGTCACCACGTTATTACGGTTATCATCTGATTTTGACATCTTTTTATCAGGATCTTGCAAAGACATAATACGCGCGCCTGCTTTGCCTAAGAAAATTTCAGGAATCGTGAAAATATCACCATAAAGAGCATTAAAACGAGCGGCAATATCACGAGTGATTTCTAAATGTTGTTTTTGGTCATCCCCCACCGGTACGCTTTTCGCTTGGTAAAGTAAGATATCTGCCGCCATTAAAACTGGATAATCAAATAAACCCACGTTAATATTTTCGGCATAACGTGCTGATTTATCTTTAAATTGAGTCATACGGCTCATTTCACCAAAATAGGTGTAACAGTTCAACACCCAGCTTAGTTGAGTATGCTCTGGTACATGAGATTGCACGAAGATCGTGCTTTTATTCGGATCAATACCACAAGCCAAGTAAAGGGCGAGTACATCAAGAGTCGCCTTACGAAGCGCCGCAGGATCTTGACGTACAGTGATGGCATGTAAATCCACCACACAGAAAAATACACTCATAATCTTCTTTGCATTTTCACCCAGTTGCGAAGTGCGCCTAAATAATTCCCGATAGTTAATTCGCCGGAAGGCTGCACGCCACTGAATACAATTGGTTTTGTCATTGGTTATCCTTTTATTCTGTAAAATGAATTGGCGCTATGATAACAAAAGATAGGGCGTTTTTTAATGATTGAGTTCAAAACAATGTGTAAAAATGCTATATTACGCCCAAAAATTTCTGCAGCTTACAATCTATAATCCCAATGAAAAAAATTATAATGATATGGCTCTGGCACTTGCCGGTGTTTGTCAATCTGTCTTATTAATCAGTCAATTAGCACAAAAAGGCGAAGTTGATCATCAAGATGCATTTCCAAACCACCATTCATTCTCTTCTCATTACTCAACCCGAAGATACATTAGCCGTATTTGGCGGTGATGTTCAACATCTTAAAGTGGGATTAAACACACTTATTGAGCAACTCACTCAATTAAATGACAAAAATTTATTGAATTATTGGGGCAGCCTGTTAGCGTTGAGAGCAAATTAAACAAGCAACCTGAAATCAAAACAAGAACTTGGCCGCCGTATTGCCCGTTTACCAGAACAACTTTCTTATCACGACAATCAATTTGATGATGAGATGTTTTTCAATCATGGCAAACATTTATGTCGATACAATTAGTCCTTTAGGCAAACGCATTCATATTATTGGTTCGGCATATCATTTACAGCAACAAAATGTACAAGATAAAATTCGTGCGTGTTTGCTTGCCGGCATTCGTTCTGCCGTTTTGTGGCGTCAAGTAGGTGGCAGCAAATGGCAACTGTTATTTCATCGTAAAAATTAGTGCAAGCGGCACGACAACTCTACTCAACTTTAAATTAATCCTTGGAGAACTCTTATGCAACTTTCCGCATTAACCGCTCTTTCCCCGATTGACGGTCGTTATCAAGATAAAGCCACCGCATTGCGTGGTATTTTCAGTGAATTTGGCTTGCTCAAATTCCGTGTCACCGTGGAAGTACGTTGGTTACAAAAATTGGCGGCGACCGCTGAAATCCAAGAAGTTTCTTCTTTGTCTAAAGAAGCAAACGATTACCTTAATAAAATTGTGGAAGAATTCAGTCTTCAAGATGCTGAACGTATCAAAGAAATTGAGCGCACCACGAAATCATGACGTCAAAAGCGGTTGAATATTTCTTAAAAGAAAAAAGTGAAGCTTTACCAGAATTAGCTAAAGTCTCTGAATTTATTCACTTTGCTTGTACCTCTGAAGACATTAACAACCTTTCTCACGCTTTTAATGTTAAAAAAACAGCACGTGAAGAAGTGCTCTTACCTGAATGGCAAAAACTGATTGATGAAATCACCCGTTTAGCGAACGAATACAAAACCATTCCATTACTTTCTCGTACACACGGGCAACCTGCCTCACCAAGTACTGTGGGTAAAGAAATGGCAAACGTGGTTTACCGTTTAAAACGCCAATTCAAACAACTCCAACAAAATGAAATCTTGGGGAAAATTAATGGTGCTGTGGGTAACTACAATGCGCATTTATCGGCCTATCAAACATCAACTGGCACAAATTCAGTGAAGAGTTTGTCACTTCATTAGGTTTAGATTGGAACCCGTATACCACTCAAATTGAACCTCACGATTACATTGCTGAATACTTTGATGCCGTGGTACGTTTTAATACCATCATCATCGACTTCGATCGAGACTTATGGGGTTACATTGCGTTAAATCACTTTAAACAACGCACTATCGCGGGTGAAATTGGTTCATCCACCATGCCGCATAAAGTGAATCCTATCGACTTCGAAAAACTCAGAAGGTAACTTAGGTTTAGCCAATGCTGTGATGACTCACCTTGGTCAAAAATTACCGATTTCTCGCTGGCAACGTGACCTAACGGACTCTACTGTATTACGTAACTTAGGTGTGGGTTTAGGTTATTGTTTAATTGCGTATGCTGCAACGCGTAAAGGTATCAGCAAATTAGAAGTGAACGAACAACATCTCCGTGATGAACTCAACCAAAACTGGGAAGTTTTTAGCTGAGCCAATTCAAACCGTGATGCGTCGCTATGGTATTGAAAAACCATACGAAAAATTAAAAGAACTCACTCGTGGTAAACGTGTTGATGAAAAAAAGCGATGCGTGAATTCATCGAAAAACTGGATATTCCAGCTGATGAAAAAGCACGTTTACAACAACTTACCCCTGCCACCTACATTGGTGCAGCCATAGAGTTAGTAGAAAAACTTTAATAAATAAAAGAGCATCTTTTTATGCCCTAAAAAATCAAAGTGCGGTCAAAAATACTAGAGATTTTGACCGCACTTTTTATTCTTTTTTTACTATTTCCCGTTTCATCATTCACGCTTAATAAATAGCAATCGTGCGTGATCATACACCCAATTAAAAATAAAGGTATAAACTGTCACCATCACCGTTAAACTGAAATCCATCATAAAAGCTGTAATCCAATCCACTTTTAAAAAGTAAGCAATGATCGGCACAGTGAAAATAAGCAAACCACCTTCAAATGAAATGGCATGTAAAGTACGAAATATGACGCCTCGCTTTTCTCGTGGCCCCGTAAATACTTTATCAAGGAAATAATTAAAGATGAGATTCCATAGCATGGCTGTTAAGAAACCAGCACCATGGAACCAAAGAGAATAGACACACTTTCTTCTGTAAAGAAATACAAAGCGAAAACGAAAGCAACACAACCGTGGTTTCAAACAAGATTGCGTGAAAAAGTCGCTCAAGAAAAACTCATTTGTCATCCTTTACAAAGCAAAAAGTGCGGTCAAAACTAACCGCACTTTTCATCAAATATATCATTAATTGGTTTTTTAATTTATTCCAATATTTTTCGTAAATATCCACTGCTTCACCCACATCGCCTTGCATAATGCCCTTTTTCAATATTTTTCAGCTGATGGGAACAAGGTTGGGTTATTCGCCATTTCTAGGTGAAAGTAACGCTTTTCACGCCTTCATTTGGCATGGAGAAAGCCCATTTTTCTCAACCACTAATTTCGCATTTTTCAGGGCGAAGTAAAAGTCGATAAATTTATAAGCGCCCTCTGTATTTTTTTCGCACCTTTTTGGAATCGCGTAGTTATCCATCCAGAAAATCGCCCCTTCTTTTGGATACACAAATTGGATACTTGGATTTTTCTTTGTGGGCTAAATAAGCCGAACCATTCCATAACATACCAATAGAGGCTTCACCTTGAACAAACGGCACTTCTGGCGAGTCAGAGTTAAAAGTCACCACATTTGGTAACAATTTCACTAAGCGCTCATAAGCCGCTTTAATGTCTTCTTCATTCGTGGTGTTTGGTGATTTTCCATCTAATATCAATGCAATGTGGAACACTTCACGGGCATCACTGGTTAATAATACCTTACCTTTAAATTCTGGATTCCATAAATCAGCCCAACTCGTAATTTTGCTTGGATCAATATCATCCGCATTCACGCCGATACCGGTTAAGCCATAAACGTAAGGCAGAGAATATTTGTTATTTGGGTCAAATTCCTTGTTTAATAAATTTGCTGGAATTTGTTTAAAATTACTTAATTTGCTGTGATCAAGCTCTTGTAACATATTTTCTTTTGCCATTTTATTGACGTAATAGCTTGATGGGAAAACTAAATCATAACCACTGCCTGTACTAGAGGTCAGCTTCAATTTAGCATACATTTCTTCATTACTTTCAAATGTCGAATAAATCACTTCAATGCCGGTTTCTTTGGTAAATTCCGCAACCAAATTAGATGGCACATAGTCAGTCCAGTTATAAACATAAAGTTTTTCAGCAGCAAATGCCGCAGAGGTTGCGACGAATGCGACGGCAGAAAGACAAAGTGATTTAATGTATTGAACAGCATTTTTTTTCAATTTATTGACCTCCTCAGGACAATCAAAATAAACCTTAAGTAATCGTTTACTTGTATAAACTTGGGGAGTATAGCACCTTTTTAGCAAAAGGTTTGACATATTTTTCCCATCAGGGTAAGATTCCCTCAATTTCAATTTTTATGTTAATTAATTAGGCATCAATCATGCTCGAATTCGCTCATCAAGAACATATCAAATCTTATTATTTCGACAGTCGAAACCAAACCTTCGAATTGCCACCTCTCACTCAGCAAGAAGAAGCGGATGTTTGTGTTATTGGTGCGGGTTTCTTTCGGTTTATCCGCAGCCCTTGAATTAGCAGAAAAAGGCAAAAAAGTCATTGTGTTAGAAGGCGCAAGAGTAGGGATTTGGCGCATCCGGCAGAAGTGGCGGTCAAGCTATCAACGGTTTTTGAAGAAGGCATTGATGAATATATTGCACAAGTGGGCTTTGATAAAGCGAAAAAACTTTGGGATATGTCGCTAGAAGCCATTGATATTATTGATGAACGCATTGCGAAATATGGTATTCAATGTGATTGGAAAAAAGGCTATGCCACATTGGCGTTAAATGAACGTCGTATGGACGATCTCATTGAAATGGAAAAAGCCAGCCACGCGACTTTTGGCTATGACAAGATGCAACTTTGGGATAAAGCCAAACTTAAACAACATTTAGGCAGTGATATTTATGTGGGCGGGTTTATACGATAGCAATTCAGGCCACTTACACCCATTAAACTATTGCTTAGGCTTAGCAAAAGCTTGCTTAGATTTAGGCGTGCAGATTTATGAACAATCGCCTGTTGTGGATTTAGTGGAAAAATCAGGCTGCATTGAAGTCAAAACCGATAAAAGTGCGGTCATTTCTCAAGACGTTATTTTAGCCACCAACGCTTATATTGATGCACTACCAAAGTCCATTCATCACGGTATTAATCGCAAAATTTTGCCGGTCGAAAGCTTTATTATTGCAACCGAACCTTTAGATCAAGCCACGGCTGATTCCGTGATCAACAATGGCATGTCTGTTTGCGATAACAATATCTTGCTCGATTACTACCGCTTGAGTGCGGATAACCGTTTGTTATTTGGTAGTGACTCAAGCTCAGAAAAAGATATGGTGCAAATTATGCGTGGCAATATGTTGCATGTTTTCCCACAGTTAGAAAATGTCAAAATTGACTATGGCTGGGCAGGGCCGATTGATATGACACTCAACGCTACCCCACATTTCGGGCGTATCTCACCGCACATTTACTTTGCACAAGGTTATTCTGGGCATGGCGTCGCACTCACTGGACTTGCGGGACGCATTATTGCTGAAGCGATTTTAGGTAATGACGAACGTTTGAGAATTTTTGAAGGGTTGAAAAGTTCCCTTCGTTTTACGGTGGAAAATGCCTCAAAAACTTAGCCACCAAGATCGGCGTACTCTATTACAAATTCCTCGATCGTTATCGTTAATTAAAAAACAAAAGGCGTGTATCAAACACGCCTTTATTGTTTCGATAACATTAAGGTTTAATGTCTCGTAAAATAGGATTTTGCATGGAAATCAAGGTTTCCGTCGATTGAATTTCATCAATCAGCTGAATTTTAGTCGCCAGCACGGAATGTAATTCAGCAATGGTGTGCGTCATCACTTTGATAAAAATAGAATAATTTCCCGTGGTGTAATAGGCTTCCACCACTTCATCAAAAGTGTCGAGTTTTTTAATCACTTTTTCGTAATCTTTTGCACTTTTCAAAATAATGCCAATAAAGCAACATACATCATAGCCCAGTTTACGCTCATCAATAATTGCTTTTGTGCCTTCAATCAAACCAGACTGACGCATTTTCTCTACGCGAACATGAATTGTACCTGGACTCACCCCAAAGCTTTTTGCCATTTCCGCATAAGGTGTACGGGCATCTTTTGTCAGTACTCGGAGAATTTGGCGATCAAGTGTATCGATATTGTTCATAAAACACTCCTTATTAGATCTTTTTCAAAATATCTTCTTTATTTTTGATAATATTCAACATTTAAAACAATGTAAAGAAATTACTTGAAAATAATTTGTCATTTTATTGAATAATGCACAACAAATCTTACCAGTTATTATAAAAAGAAGGATAAATATGAAAAAAAGACGTTTATTTTTACAACAACAAGAAATTAGCTTTGTGAAGAACACCTTTACTCAAAACTTGATTGAACAACTTGGCATTATCGAAGTGCAAGGTCCAATCCTTAGTGAAGTTGGCAATGGTATGCAAGATAACTTATCAGGTATTGAGAAAGCGGTTCAAGTAAACGTGAAATGTATCCCAAATGCGGTTTATGAAGTCGTTCACTCATTGGCTAAATGGAAACGTCATACTCTCGCACGTTTCCACTTCAAAGAAGGTGAAGGCTTATTTGTTCACATGAAAGCATTACGTCCAGACGAAGATTCATTGGATCAAACTCACTCTGTTTATGTGGATCAATGGGACTGGGAAAAAGTGATTCCTGAAGGTCGTCGTAACTTTGCTTATTTAAAAGAAACGGTACGTTCTATCTATCGTGCAATCCGTTTAACTGAATTAGCCGTAGAAGCTCGCTTTGACATCCCATCAAGCTTACCAAAAGAAATCACCTTCGTTCACAGTGAAGATTTAGTGAAACGCTACCCAGATCTTTCAAGCAAAGAGCGTGAAAACGCCATTTGTAAAGAATATGGTGCCGTGTTCTTAATTGGTATCGGTGGCAAATTATCAGACGGTAAACCACATGATGGTCGTGCACCAGACTACGATGACTGGACAACTGAATCAGAAAACGGCTACAAAGGTTTAAACGGCGACATTTTGGTATGGAACGCTGAGTTAGGTAAAGCGTTTGAACTTTCTTCAATGGGTATTCGTGTGGATGAATCTGCATTACGTTTACAAGTTGGTTTAACCGGTGATGAAGATCGCTTAAAAATGGATTGGCACCAAGATTTATTAAACGGCAAATTACCTCTCACCATCGGTGGTGGTATCGGTCAATCTCGTATGGCAATGCTTTTACTTCACAAAAAACACATTGGTGAAGTGCAATCAAGCGTATGGCCAAAAGAAATGTTAGAACAATATCAACATATTCTTTAATCGAACGAGAAAATAAAAAAAGTGCGGTGAAATTTCACCGCACTTTTGTTAGAAAGATTAATTAATCTTGCAATGCACCACTGTTAAACATTGGCAATCCCATTGTTTTTAAGCTGTCACGATAAATACCCAGCAAGTCTTTCTCCGTAATTTTTTGTAACTCATCTAACGGTTTATCTAACGCAGCGACGGTTTCAATCCACAAGACCTTGCGGACCGGATTCTTGCGTCGCAATTTCAAATAACGCTTGTCCGCGACGAACATGACTACCAGAGCTAATCAACACGGCATGTTTGATTTTGTGTTTCGCTAAAGAGTAACGAGAGAAAAGCGCATTTTCGACTGTTGAACGCGCATAGTTATCCGAATAAATACGGCTTGCATCAACGCCTTTTCTCAATCAACCATTGCTTCATTAAATCCCCTTCGGTTTTATTGTTTTGCGGTACACCGCCTGTCACAATAATTAATGCATCGGGATTTTGATTCGCAATTTCTAAGGTTTTCTCTAAACGTTGTACCAAAATGTCATGCATGCTGCCATCTGGATTTAAAGCGTATCCCAACGTAATAATCGCCGATTGCTGCCGGTAACTTGGTTTCGAGTTTATCGGTAATTGGCTGGTTAGCCGCTTTATCAATCACAGCAAAGACTTTTTCTAATTTGCTTGCGCTTTCTGGGGAAAGTTGTTTTTAAGCGTTCTAAATGTTTTTGTCGCTTCCGCTTGGTTGCCTTTTAAAACGATTCCATGCAGCCAAGTAAGTGTGCGCTTTCACATCATCTGGCGCCACATCAAGCACTTTTTGATAAAAGCTCAATGGCTTTATCTGTATTGCCGTTATAAATATTGGCATTCGCTGCAGCAAACAAAAAATCTACACGATAAGGCTCAAGCTTATACGCTTCTAATAAAAGATCCGCAATACGCTCCATATTGGAAGGAAGTTTCGCGGTAAAACCTGCATTTGAAACACGAGCCGGTGAGTTTTTGGATTTTTCACTGCTTGTTCAAGCAATTCATCCACAACCTGTCTTTGAGTAAGAAGTTGTTGATAATTTAATTGAGGCTCAAGCACTTTCACTTCTGCCGTGCTGGCGAAGCTGTTTACTGCAAGAGATGAAAGCACCGCAAGTAAGGAAACCTTGAAGATTTTTTGCATAATTAATTCTCCATATTGGATTGAATAACAAAAAGAGCGGTCACTTTTTTATCAGTTTCCGCTCTTTTCACTAAGCTTGATTCATCGACATACACAATAACGTCAATGGATGGATACAAGTCACGTTAGATGACATATCGATCTGCCATTTACAAGTTTGGCATTCAGAGATCACGTAATCAAATCCGCCTGCATTGATGTTATCGAATAAGTTTTTTTACCGATAGATTGAGAAACCTCGTAGTTTTCTTCTTTGAAACCGTATGTTCCTGCAATACCGCAACATTGTGATGGCAACATCACCACTTCTAAGCCTGGAATTTGTTTTAACACTTCCAAGGTGTATGGTGCCCAACCTGCTTTATCCACGTGACATGCGGTGTGATAAGCCACACGCAATTTCAATGGTTTAAGCGGTAAAGGTTTTACCTTCTTTAAAGAGTTGATATAAGAATGGTGTCACCATGTGAATATGCGGACGAACTTTCGCATTGTCGATACCTAAAATATGATGATATTCATCACGTAAATTTAGGGAGCAACTTGATGCTTCACTGATCACATCCAAGCCATTTTCATCCACCATTTTGCTGATGTAATCGGTGTTAAATTGTGCGATTTTCTTCGCACGTTCTGGGAATTGGTTCACGCTTAATGGCAAGCCACAGCATTTTTCTTTTTCCAATAAGACCACACCAATATCCATAGCATTGAACACTTGAATAAATTCTTTACCCAATTGTGGATTATTGTAGTTCACATAACAACCGTGATAATACGCCACTTTGCGTTCAAATTTTTGTTGGCTTTCCACCATTTTCTTCATATACCAGCTGCGGAACGTACCAAAAGGAATATTTTGGTAACGTACGATGACGGCTGATTTTTAACGCTTTTTCCAACACAAATTTTTGTCGCTTTCAAGCCCGTAATCGTATTCACAATTGGTGCAAGCGGTGTGTTAAGTGACCCCATAATATCGGTGTTACTTAAAAATCGCATCACGTAATTTTTGCACGGCTGGCTTGTGTTGTTGAGCAAGGTATTTATTTCTTGCACGAACAATAATGTCACCAATTTTTACATCAGACGGACACGCAATTTCACAACGTTTACAGTTAGTACAATATTTCAATGCTTCATCATAAAAAGCTCGGCTGATTTTAAGCGTAAACGCTCACCATCTGGGCCTGATTGTTTTGGACCTGGATAGTTTGGATTTTGACGCGAAACCGGACACACCGCCGTACAAGCCGTACATTTAATACAGCTCTCAAAGCTTTCATCAAAGGCATGATGATGTTGTGGTGCATTAAGGGATTGTTTTGCATTTTCAATTAATTGTTGAATGTTCATAACGCCTCCTTAATGTGTGTTGTGAAGAATTTCATCAGCAACAGCAAAGCGCTGTTACCACTGCCACGCCTGAACCACAACCGAGTTCTAGTGCATTGAAACCACCAATCACATTACCCACCGCATATAAATTCGTTAAAAATTGACCGCTCTTTTTCACTTGGCATTGCGCGTTAATCGCCACACCTGCAGATTGGTACGGTTGTGGATTTGAGAAACGGTGATCTGTCCAAGTAAAACGATCGGTATCGTTAAAGCCTTCCACACCAATGATGTCAGAATGGAATACGGGTTCGTAGATTTTTATCGAATTCAGAAACTAAACCTTTACTGAAGAAGCTGCCGGAAGCTAAGACGAAAATGCTCAGCCGTGATTTCTTCCTCTTCGTGCAAACGCGTTTGAATAGCACGAACTTTGTTGCCATGAAAATGTGCTTTTAATGCGCTATCACCATTCATCATGAGTCCGCCTAATTTCTCAAAACGATGACGTAATTGAATACGTTGACGCATACCTAATAAAGACGGTGGTAAAGTTGGCAATTCAAATAATGGTAACCCAGTTGCTTTTGCGAAGTGATTCCATAAACTCTTGATTTTTCTAAACCGAAAACAAGCTGGTAAGAAAATCGCTTCAGTACCTTTCGCGGCTTCTTTCATTTCAGCCACAAGATCATCAAATTTCAGTTTATATTCTAAAACTTGCGCAATGTTCACACTGCGGAACTCACGCGAATTTGCACGTAACTGATCCAATTCAGGAATATTTAAAAAGCCCGTTTTTCACGTCACAATGTGCAAATTGTGGATTCAGCGTGAGGTTATCCGCCAATAATTCTGGTTGGAAATCGTGGTAGCCTTCAATGCCTAAAACCGCAATTTTTTTATACGGGAATGGCGTTTCACCTTGTACGGTTGGCACACTATTTGGTGAAAGCCATGCACCACGTAAGCTACCTAAACCCGTTACGCGAAGATGATTTTCTGCTGTTGAACCAACTAAATCTAAATTTAATGATTCCGCTAATTTTTCGAAATCTTGTGCTTTCGCTAATACACGTTCAGCCCCCATAATGCTATAAGGGTGTTGTGGTAATTGAGCTGCAAGTGCGGTCAAATTTTCAGGAATATTTTTAACAAACGCACCATTTGGTAAACGGCTTAATAAATCCAATGAGCCAGATGCAAAATCAATCGCTGCTTGGCCGTTATTGATAATGACACAACGTTTGCCTTGTTCTTGTAGAGCGATGCCGCAAGTTAAACCTGCAAGGCCACCACCAATAATCACTACATCAAAATTCATTGTTATCCGTCCCTTGCTGTTTCTCAGTTTCAAGCGGTTGAACATCGTTTAAGCCCAACACACTGCCATACATCCATGAAGTAAATTCCGCTTCACGAATCGCTTCACCCCATGCAATAGGCTCAATGCCGCGCCAACGCTCTTCCATGAAAGAGGTTAATTGTGTGGTAGATTGGCGAGGTGTTGCCACTTCAAAACGGTTCATTAAACCCGCCGCACGGCATGCGCAAAGCTCAGCTTGGCAAGTCCCCATACCCACGCGAGTACGGCGACGTAAATCCACTAAGTTATTCACATTTAATTCATCAACGGCATAACGGACTTCACCTGCTGTCACCGCTTCACATTCGCACACCATTGAACGATCAAGACGTTCTTTATCTAATAAACGGGTAGCTCGAGAACCATGACGATATACGGCTGAATAACGAATCGGACTTGGGAGTGAAATGACTTTCTGATTGGTTTCTGCACGGCTTTCACTTGAACCCGGTAATGGACGCTCAGCAGTTGTACAACGTGCTGTTTTGTTGAGTTTTTACAAACAAGATCCGTTGCCCATTCAGCCATTAAGCGATAAGTCATTAATTTACCGCCAGTGATAGTAATAAAGCCGTCTAAGCCATCACGCTCTGCGTGATCAAGTAACACAATACCACGACTCACATTACGACCAGATGGGTCATCATCTGTTGCTACCAATGGACGAACCCCCGCATAAGCACGTAATACGCGAGTATGACGCAAGCTTGGTGCGAGTTTTTCCCCTTCACGGAAAAGAATATCCACTTCTTCTGGGGTCACTTCCATGTTATCAATTTGATCGTAAGGAATACGGCTAGAGGTTGTACCAATAACACAAATGGTGTCGCCTGGCACAAGAATGTCCGCATCCGCCGGTTTACGACAACGGTTAATCACCAGTTTGTTGATGCGGTGTCCCATGACAAGTAATGCGCCCTTTTAGCTGGGAACATTTTTGATTTTTGAGATCCGCATATTCTGCAATGCCTTGTCCCCAAATACCACCCTGCATTGACGACTAATGGTGCAAAAGAATTTTGCGATTTACGCGATTTTTGTGATCGTAAACATCCACTCCAATCACTTTGCCACCTTCGCGAATTAAGTTTTTCACCTCGCAATAAGTGAACATTTTTCGCGCCATTTTCGGTGGCATCCATCACGTTGGAAGCGGTTAAACGGAAAGGATCGATAGAACCATCAGGCACAACAACGGCCCCCACTAAATCTGGGTTTACCGATGGTTCCATAATTTGAGCAAGTTTAGGATCAATGGCGACAGCTTCAATACCAGATTTGGTACAACTTTCAATGAAGGTTTTTTGATAATCAAGGGAATCTTCAGGTAAGGTGATAAATAAACCTTCTGTTTCATCCACACAGTGACGAGCGATATTGCGCAGAATTTTATTTTCTTTAATACATTCTTCTGCTGATTCCTGATCGTTCACGGCATAACGCGCACCACTATGTAACAAACCGTGGTTACGACCTGTTGCGCCTGTCGCAATATCACGACGCTCTAATAAAATACAGTTAATTCCACGCAATGCACAGTCACGAGCAATCCCCGCACCTGTTGCACCGCCACCAATGATAATCACATCCGTCGAGATAGGTGAAAAATCACCCACATCACGATACATATTAGGCGATAATCCCATTGTTACCCCCAAAGCCAAAATATTAATAAAAAGAAACGTAAAAACTGTTACAAATTCCATGGCTATTGTATGGGAGAGCGCTTAAATTCACAACATTTTGAGCGAAAAAGAAAGCCATTTTTGTGAAGCAGATCACATAATTTTCGTATTCGCTCATTTGTTAAAAATTTTTTTTGTGAAATACATCACATTTTTGAATTATTTCTCTTTTTAATTTCTATTTTTTTATTTTATCATGCACGCTATCCCCATTGTCGGGGTGGACTCATAATTAAAATGATTTTTGGAGAGAAATTATGTTTGGACCATTTAAACCCGCTCCGCATATTGCGGAACTTCCAGCGGAGAAAAATTGATTCCACGTATAAACGCTTACGTTGGCAAGTGTTTGCAGGATCTTCTTTGGTTATGCCGCTTACTATTTTGTACGTGCAAACTTTGACTTAGCACAACCCTGGTTTAATTCAACAGGGCTTGTACACAAAAAGCGCAACTAGGTGTTATCGGCTCGGCGGCTGGTCTTGCCTACGGTTTATCTAAGTTCGTAATGGCAGGTATGTCTGACCGTTCGAACCCTCGCGTATTCTTACCATTTGGTTTATTGCTTTCTGGTCTTTGTATGACCATGATGGGTTTATTCCCATGGGCAACCTCTGGCGTTGCCATCATGTGGGTAATGATCTTCTTAAATGGTTGGTTCCAAGGTATGGGTTGGCCTCCATGTGGTCGTACAATGGTACACTGGTGGTCTAAATCAGAACGCGGTACTATCGTATCTATCTGGAATACCGCGCACAACATCGGTGGTATGATGCCGGGTGCAATGGTGCTATTAGCAAGTGCCGTGTTCTTCAGCACTCATGGTATCGAAGCACAAGCAAAAGACATTTGGCAACAATCCCTCTACTATCCGGGTATTGCGGCAATGATCTGTGCAATTCCAGTTTACTTCGTGATGCGTGATACTCCACAATCTTGTGGTTTACCATCAATCGAAAAAAATGGCGTAATGACTACCCAGATGACTATAACGAAAAAAACTTACGAAAACGATTTAAGCACAAAAAGAAATCTTCGTAACTTATGTATTGAAAAAAACAAATTGTTATGGTACATCGCGATTGCTAACGTATTCGTATACTTAATCCGCTACGGCGTATTGAAATGGTCTCCGGTTTACTTAAGTGAAGTAAAAACACTTCAACATCAAAGGTACCGCATGGGCATACACCATTTATGAATTAGCAGCAGTTCCAGGTACATTATTATGTGGTTGGGTATCAGATAAAGTCTTCAAAGGTAAACGTGGTTTAACCGGTTTCATCTTCATGATCTTAACTACCGCAGCAGTTGTAGCATACTGGATGAACCCAGCTACACCTGAAGCAGAACTTGCAAACTACTCAGCTTGGTATGAAAACCCATATCAATTAACTGACTTCATCTTAATGACCTTAATCGGTTTCTTAATCTACGGTCCTGTAATGTTAATCGGCTTACACGCTCTTGAGCTTGCACCGAAAAAAGCAGCTGGTACAGCAGCAGGTTTCACCGGTTTATTCGGTTACTTAGGCGGTACAGTATCAGCATCAGCTGTTATCGGTTGGGCAGCACAACACTACGGCTGGGACGGCGGTTTCTACGTCATGATCGGCGGTGGTATCTTAGCGGTGTTATTACTCTTCATCGTAATGGTTGAAGAAGGCAAACACAAAGCAAGATTAGGCGATACCTACGGTACTAAATAATCTATAAATTAAAGGCGACAGGCGAAGGCTTGCCGCCTTTTTTATTACAAAAACAACTGAATTTTTAACCGCACTTTAAAAGGAGATAATGTGATGAAATTGAATAAATTAACCATTATGTTAGGCGCGGCAGTTATGGCAAATGCAGCATTCGCAAATCAAAATTGTGAAGCGCCCTATCGTTCAGCACTCCCCGCTTATACTTATAAATTAGACAAAGTGCTCGAAGTCAACGGACGTCAAGGCATTACCACTGATGGTAAATATTTATATGTATCAGGCAGTAAAACGCTATCTAAATATGATATGGATGGAAAACTGATTAAAGAAAATAAAGATCCTTTTGTCGGCTACCAAAAGGAAGCCAATCACATTGGCGACATTGATCTCTACAACAATGAACTTTATGTTTCTTCTGAATGGTTTGATGCTGGCGTAGGGAAAAACATTCAAATTGCTATCCATGACCCTGACACCCTCGCATTAAAAAGATCAGTTGATTTTAATCCTGAGTCAGGTCAAGTCGAAGTTTCCGGCATCACTGTAGATACCGTTCACAATTCTGTTTGGATGGCATCTTGGGTTGGTGAGGAAAGTGGTCGTTATTTATATGAATATGATCTTTCAACAGGTAAATATAAACGTAAAGTGCATTTACAACCTGTTCCACAATGGATTCAAGGTGTTTATGCCTACAACGGCGATCTCTATGTCACCGCTGATGACGGTACGGCAGATGAAAAAGAACCCGATCATATTTATCGTGTAGAAATCTCAGATAAAAATAATGAAGCTCGAGTTGTTTTAGAAAAAACATTGAGATGATATTCGAGATGTCGGCGAAGTCGAAGGCTTGAATATTAATCCGAAAACCAAACAACTACTTGTCCATGCAAACCGAGGCAAACAAATTGTGTTAGGGATGCCAAAAGGATTTTATCCAGGATATGACCGTGAAATTAGTGAAATCTATTTTTACGACATGAAACCAAGATGTAATAAGTAAATCAAGGAGAACACACAATGAAACTCAAAACTTTAGCGCTTTCTTTATTAGCTGCAGGCGTACTTGCAGGATGTAGCGCACACTCTTCTGTGGACACTATGAAATCAGACAAAATTATCATTGCGCACCGTGGTGCAAGTGGTTACTTACCAGAGCATACACTTGAGTCTAAAGCGCTTGCATTTGCACAGCACGCAGACTACTTAGAACAAGACTTAGCGATGACAAAAGATGGTCGTTTGGTTGTTATCCATGACCACTTCTTAGACGGCTTTAACTGACGTGGCGAAAAAAATTCCCAAATCGTCATCGTAAAGATGGTCGTTACTATGTAATCGACTTCACCTTAAAAAGAAATTCAAAGTTTAAATATGACTGAAAACTTTGAAACTAAAGATAGCAAACAAGCTCAAGTTTATCCAGGACGTTTCCCTCTTTGGAAATCTCACTTCAAAAATCCATACTTTTTGAAGATGAGCTAGAATTCATCCAAGGTTTAGAAAAATCTACCGGTAAAAAAGTGGGTATCTATCCTGAAATCAAAGCGCCTTGGTTCCACCACCAAAACGGCAAAGACATTGCAGTTGAAACCCTTAAAGTATTGAAAAAATACGGTTACGACAAGAAATCTGACATGGTTTACCTACAAACCTTCGACTTCAATGAGTTAAAACGTATCAAAAACGAATTGCTACCAAAAATGGGCATGGATTTAAAACTTGTTCAATTAGTGGCATACACCGACTGGCATGAGACTGAAGAAAAAGATGCGAAAGGCAAATGGGTGAACTACGATTACGATTGGATGTTCAAACCAGGTGCAATGGCGGAAGTCGTCAAATATGCTGACGGCGTTGGTCCCAGGCTGGTATATGTTAGTGGATAAAGAAAAAAATCTAAACCAGGCAACATCGTGTACACCCCATTAGTGAAAGAACTCGCACAATACAAAGTGGAATTACACCCTTACACCGTACGTAAAGATGCTTTACCTGAATTTCTTTCACTGACGTAAATCAAATGTACGATGCGTTATTAAATAAATCTGGTGCAACCGGTGTATTCACCGACTTCCCAGATACTGGCGTTGAATTTTTTTGAAAAAAACAAAAAAATAATACGTAAGTAAAAGTAATAAAAAGAGCGGTCAAAAATTCGTTGTGATTTTTTTGGCCTCTTTTTATTTTTATGTAATTGAAAACAAATAAAACCGACTATTTATAGTCGATTTTTATTTAGCTACTAGATCTCATTCCCAGACAATATCAAATATAAATCATGTGCATAACTATCTGTCATTCCTGAAATAAAAATCTGTCACCATAAGAATTCTATGATAGAGCAATTCATTATCATCTGTTATGTTTTTCTTACATTCCTCATAAAACATTTACATGCTTTTTTTCGCAATAAGCTTCCAAAGTTTCTTATCTAATTTTTGAAACTGGTTCAGGTGGAATAACCGCTGGAATAAACTTATCTAATAAGAATGTTAAGATTGTATGTCCTGAGACCTCTAGTTTTTAATATTTTTTTATCATTAAAAATATGCTTCCTTGAAAAATTGAGACAATGCCTCATGTAAGCCTTCACTATGACTACCTTTAAAAAGATCTTGATTAAATTTTCCATTCATTATTGAAGTATAATTATTGGTAAAAAGAAAATTTTTGCTGCATCTATCATATATTGTCTAATTTTTAGAAAAAAATAACATTCCTATGTTCCTTATTTTTTTATCCGCGATATCTGTCTTTAATTCCTCAAGATGAGTAGAGTTAAGTTTGCACGTTTCACAAAAATTCTTTAAGAAATTTTTTTAAATTTGTCAAAATCGGTAACTCCTTTTTCAAAAAGAATCCTCAATATCTGCTGTTAAATAAGCGATATCATCTGCAGCTTCTAGAATAAAAAGTTAGAGGATGTCTAGAGCGTTTTAACTCCAGTCTCTTCAGTTATTTTTATTAAAAAAATATCTTGTTCTGAAAGAAAATAGCCTATTTTCTTATCAACTATTTGTTTAGTTTCCTGATTATCTGACTGTTTAGAATTTCTTGTGTATTTAATAATTGTATTTAATGTACCTACCGTTAAATCCATCCCGTGATTACCAAAAAGTTATGCAATTTAGTAACTATTCTTAGTGCCTGAGCATTGCCTTCAAAAATTTTTAAATCAGATAAATAATTATCGATAGCTAGCTTATCTAATTTATTTTTTTCTCTCCGTATTAACTTTTTCTTAGACATTCCTCAAATTTATGAGAGAACCACTCTCTAATTATATCTTCTCCAAAATGTCCAAATGGAGGATTCCCTATATCATGTAATAAACTTGCACTTTCTACAATTCTGCAAATTTGTTCTTTATAAGAAGTGAGTTCGCTTTTTTATAGTCACATATTCTCATTGCTAACTCTCTCGCTATCATAGCAACTTCCATTGAATGAGTTAAACGAGTATGGACAAAGTCATTTCTTTCTAGTGGGAAAACCTGTGTTTTTATCTTGTAAACGACGAAATGCTGGGCTAGTAAGTATCCTTTTATAATCACTATCAAAAGATACTTTTATTCTCTTCTTTGTTTTTTTATTAATTGAATTATTTCCCAAACTACTCAATCGTTTATCACAAAAGTAACTTATCCCATGTAAATGTTGTCATTATTTCCTCCTATAATTTAATAATGTATTTTTAACTTAGATTTTTCTTATATTTCTTCAAGTCCGCAACTAGTACCATCTTTTAGTATAATATTCTGGATACCGTGAGTTGCTTATAGCACGGAACATATACCTTTTTGTAGCATAAGAGATGCTATACAACAATTCATGTAAGAAATCAAGATAACACTAAATACAGAGTCATTCGAAGTTGATTGGATAGATTTCTGTTACATTCAAATAACTGTCGACATATGAATATCATGTTTTATATCTAAAAAAAGCTTGCTGTTTATCCCAACAAGCCCTTTTAAAAATCGAACTATTACGCAAACTGCTTTTTATTCTCTAAATAGCGTTTCGCACATTCTGCTGCAGCAACTAAGCCACCTGCCATCATAATAATATCTTTAATCACGAGTCGGCCAGCACCTGAGAGATATGGGAAGCCATAATTAGGTGTTGGGAAGTCCCCACCTAAATTCGGCACCCAGGTTTCTGGCGTAAATATCAGGAAGGACAGCGTGACTATCGACATACCAAAGGTGAGTAAGCCTCCGAATAAACCTAATGTTGGAGACCAAATCCCCGCTAATACTAAAATACCAATTGTTACAATGATTGCGCCAATAATATAAGAAGCTGTGTAGGTGCCGTTGGCTTTATGCCATTCGATATTTTTTGCGACCATTTTGCCTTCAGGGTTTTTATATAAGGTATATTCTTTTCACTAAAACACCCTTATCATTTGTCACTTCATTTGCACCGTTTTTGTAAAGGAAGCTTAAGAAAGGACTATTTGACACAAAGTGTGCGATACCATCTGCCTCATATTGGCAAACTTTTAAAGCCTCCAATCCAAAACCATCACAACACAAATCGCAATGCGGATAAAGTTAATAAATTGACGTTGCAATGGCGCAACAATATTAGCTAGCAATGTAACTAATGCACTCATGTAGAACTCCTCATATAGTTCAATTGATATTACGGGCATAATGCCCAAGAATTTTTTTATATAAACATTAACAATATTACTCTCTAATATTGTTGGCATTTTTATTACTCAGGTTATGCAATAAAAAAAGAGATACCAATTTAGTAGTATCTCTTATTTTTGATTAATTTTCTGTGAGCAATCTCACATTATTTAAAATTCACTCTCGCATTTCTAAAAAAATTCGCATCCAAGCGCCATCTTCAGACCAATCTTCTGGATACCATGAGTTGCTCACAGCACGGAATACACGCTCTGGGTGTGGCATCATTGCAGCAATACGACCATCCACGTTAGAAATGGCAGTAATCCCTAATGCCGAACCATTCGGGTTGGCTGGATAAGTTTCAGTCACGTTTAAATGGCTGTCGATATATTGTGCCACAATCAAGTTTTGGGATTGAAGTGCGGTCAAGTTTTCTGGTGTTTTGAATTTTACGCGCCCCTCACCATGAGCAACCGCAATCGGCATATGTGAACCTGCCATGCCTTTAAACCACAATGAGTTGGTGTCGTTGATTTTCACCATCGCAGCACGGGCTTCAAAAACGTTCTGATTTATTACGCACGAAACGTGGCCAGTTTTTCTACACCTGGGATAATTTCTGCAAGGGTGGAGATAAGTTGACAGCCGTTACATACACCCTAATGAAAAGGGTGTTTTCATTGGCGAAGAATTGGCTGAATTGATCGCGTAATTGTGGATTAAACAAAATGGATTTCGCCCAGCCACCACTTGCACCTAATACGTCACCGTAAGAGAAGCCACCACAGGCCACCATCGCATTAAAGTCGTTTAAGTTGTAACGACCAGTCATTAAATCACTCATGTGAACATCAATCGCTGCAAAGCCTGCACGGTCAAAAGCCGCTGCCATTTCAACGTGGCTGTTTACGCCTTGTTCACGCAATACGGCTACTTTTGGTTTCACGCCTTTGCTAATATAAGGCGCAGCAATATCTTCATTCACACCATAAGTTAGATGTGCTGATAAACCTTTGTTATCTGTTGCTTTTTTCGCTTCAAATTCTTGATCAGCACATTCAGGGTTATCGCGTAAGCGTTGCATTTGGTGAGTGAGCTCTGCCCAAATGCCACGTAATTCAGAGCGTTTTTTTCGCTTAATAGTTTTTTTGCTACCACGCGTGATTTCAAAACGATCTTCTGAGCTTACAGAACCTAATTCATAAGTTAAGCCAAGCAAGTCATGGGCTTTTAATACCTCACGCACGGCGCTTAATTCACTTTCTGATACTTGGATCACCGCACCTAATTCTTCGTTAAATAACACTGCTAAATCATTGTCGCCTAATGCAGAAATATCCACATCCACGCCACAGTTACCCGCAAACGCCATTTCTGCAAGTGTGGTAATTAAACCACCATCTGAACGGTCGTGGTAAGCCAATAATTTACGCTCTGCTACTAATACTTGCATTGCATCAAAGAAGTTTTTTTCAGTTTGGCTACGTTCACCACATCGGCTGGTTTGTCACCCTAATTGTTTATACACTTGTGCAAGTGCGGTCGCGCCCTAAGCGATTTTTTTCTTTTCGCCCTAAATCAATCAACAATAAACGGCTTGCGCCTTTGTCTGTGCGTAATTGTGGTGTCACGGTTTTGCGGACATCTTCCACGCGCGCAAAAGATGAAATCACTAAAGAAAGCGGCGCTGTTACTGATTTTTTTCTCACCATTTTTCTTCCCAAGTGGTTTTCATCGACATCGAGTCTTTACCCACAGGAATGGTAATGCCTAATGCCGGGCAAAGTTCTTCACCTACCGCTTTCACTGCTTCATATAAGCCGGCATCTTCACCACCATGTCCTGCTGCAGACATCCAGTTTGCAGAAAGTTTAATACGTTTAATATCACCAATGTTGGTGCCCGCAATGTTAGTAATGGATTCAGCCACCGCTAAACGTGCAGAAGCACCAAAGTCTAATAACGCTACTGGTGCACGTTCGCCCATTGCCATGGCTTCGCCGTGATAGCTGTCTAATGAAGCGGTTGTGACGGCCACATCAGACACCGGAATTTGCCATGGGCCGACCATTTGATCGCGCGCCACCATACCCGTTACTGAACGGTCGCCAATGGTGATTAAGAAACGTTTTTTCTGCCACCACCGGTAAGCGTAATACGCGATGGAATGCTTCTTTTTAATTGAATATTTTTCCGTTGCAAGCGGTCTATTTTTCGACAGTTTTTGACGAAAACCTCGCGCGTCATTTTTCGGGCGTTTTGCCTAATAACACATTCATTGGCAAATCAATTGGATTATTGTCGAAAATAGACTATCGTGCAAGGTTAAATGTTTCTCTTCCGTTGCCTCACCAATGACCGCAAACGGCGCACGCTCACGTTCACAAAGTGCGGTAAATAATTCGAGTTTTTCTGGCGCAACGGCTAAGACATAACGTTCTTGTGATTCGTTACACCAAATTTCCAATGGTGACATGCCTTTTTTTCATCGCAAAGAATAGAACGTAAATCAAACTTACCGCCACGTTCGCCATCGTGCACCAATTCAGGCATCGCGTTGGATAAACCGCCCTGCGCCCACATCGTGAATAAATAGAATTGGGTTTTCATCACCTAATTGCCAGCAGCGGTCAATCACCTCTTGGCAGCGGCGTTCCATTTCTGGGTTTTTCACGTTGAACAGAGGCAAAATCTAAATCCTCTTTTGATTTTACCACTGTCCATGGAAGAAGCTGCACCACCGCCTAAACCGATGTTCATGGCTGGGCCACCTAATACGATCAATTTTCGCACCGACTGGAATTTCGCCTTTTTGAACGTGTTCGCCACGAATGTTACCGATACCGCCCGCTAACATAATCGGCTTTGTGATAACCACGCACTTCTTCGCCCATTGAAACTGTTGACTTTCTCTTCGTAGGTACGGAAATAACCCTAATAACGCAGGACGACCAAATTCATTGTTAAATGCAGCGCCCACCTAATGGGACCTTCAATCATAATATCTAAGGCAGAGGCAATACGATTTGGTTTAGAAAGTGGATTTTCCCAAGGTTGTTCAAAGTTTGGAATGACGAGGTTTGATACAGAGAAACCAGTTAAACCTGCTTTTGGTTTTGCACCACGACCCGTTGCGCCTTCATCACGAATTTCACCGCCTGAACCCTGTTGCCGCTCCAGGGAATGGCGAAATTGCGGTTGGATGGTTGTGGGTTTCCACTTTCATTAAGATATGTGCATCTTCATTGTGATAGCGATATTGTCCGTCTTGATCCGCAAAGAAACGACCGACTTTTGAGCCTTCCATTACCGCAGCATTATCTTTATAGGCTGAAAGCACGAAATCAGGGGTTTTCTCAAAGGTGTTTTTAATCATCTTAAACAGGGATTTATCCTGTTTTTTTGCCATCAATAATCCAATCGGCATTAAAGATTTTTATGGCGACAGTGCTCAGAGTTGGCTTGCGCGAAACATGTAAAGTTCAATATCGTGCGGATTGCGCCCTAATTGGGTGAAAGTTTTCTACCAGATAATCAATTTCATCTTCTGCCAGTGCCAAACCCTAATTCTACGTTGGCTGTCACTAAGGCTTCACGTCCGCCTTTCAAAATATCCACGGTTTTAAACGGTTTCGGATCTTGATGACGGAATAAAATCTCCGCATCTTGCGGATTGCGCACCACGGTTTCCATCATTCGGTCATGTAAAAGTGCGGTCAATTTTTCTGTTGTTTTTTCATCAAGCGGTTGGCTTAACTCAAAATAATACGCCAAACCACGCTCAATACGCTCTACTTCATTTAAACCGCAGTTATGTGCAATATCCGTCGCTTTAGAAGACCAAGAAGAAATCGATGCCAACGCGTGGAATCACGATAAAAGGTTTCGCCTTTGGCTATCATGTTCAGCCAGAGTTGGACCGTAATGTAACAATGCTTTTTAGTTTTGCTTCCTGCTCGCTAACAAGCGGTCGATTTAATTCAACAAAATGCAAATATTCCGCATAAACCGATTTTCACCGGTAATTGATTTTTGTTGGAATTTTTGCATTAAACCTTGAATACGGAATTCAGAAAGGGCGGGTGAGCCACGAAAAGTTTGAAACATACGGGTACCTTTTGAGTTGTGTTTGAGGTAAAAAAATCGCGGGCTATTATAAAGGAAAAAAACACTAAAACGAAAAACGTTTGCGTCAATCATTTTTCAAATGATTTTCAGTGGGAGAAAGCATATAATCATCAAGCAATTTAAAAACAATCCGAAAACTAACTGCACTTTGGGGCGTTACTATGATCATCAATGACATCAATTTCAACGATCTCTATCAACAACATCTAGAAAGCCTGTAATCACTATAATCTTCCAGCGACAAAGTGGGATAAAAAGCACCTAAAAATGGCTGAGAATTTAGTGGGTAAACCAAGCCGTTATAACGAGACGTTGCTTAAAGCCATGAATGTGCAACCCAATGAAACAGTGTTAGATATCGGCTGTGGCCCCGGCACGTTTGTGATTCCTTTAGCTCAACAATGCCAATCTGTTTATGCCCTCGATTACAGCCAAGGGATGCTGGATATGGTGCAACAATACAAAGAAAAGCATCAACTTAATAATATTACGCTGTTGCATAAATCATGGGCAGATAACTGGGATGATGTACCTCAAGCGGATGTGATACTCGCCTCTCGCTCTACCCTAGTAGATGATTTAGATGACATGATTGAAAAGCTGAAAAGTAAGGCAAAAAAGCGGGTCTTTTTAACCTCGGTGACACAACGCCATTTTCTCGATGAAGGCGTATTTGAAGCCATTGGTCGTGATGATGTGGGCTTTCCAACTTATATCTATTTAGTTAATCGCCTCTACCAAAAAAAGGCATTCACGCAAATGTGAGTTTTATTGAAACCGAATCAGGCTATTTCAAGGCGACACCTTTGAGGATTTATTAAATTCTGTGGAGTTTTCTCTCGGTAATCTCACTGAAAAAGAAAAAAACAAGATTTGGCCCAATTCTATCAACAAAAACAAATAAACAATGAACCGATAAAAGCACGGACAACGCAAATGGGCGTTGATTTGGTGGGAGGTTTAAGAAAAATATAAGTATTGTAATTTATTTTTAAATTAAAACACTTAAACTGTATACAAATCAACTAACTTTATAGACAAACTGAAAGTTGAAATGGTAGGCTTTTCTACTGAGATACCTTTTTAAAGGTATTTTTACTTCTACTTTTTAAATAAGGAATATTAGTATGTCTTCTTTAAATCATATTTTTTAAATTTGGTACAACAGTATTAGCAGCTTTAGTATTATCTGCATGTGGTAGCAGCGGTGGTGGTGATAGTAACAATAACGAAGCTACACCAACGAATAATCAAGACAACAGAATCAATCCAATACGTCTGTAAATAACAATGCAGTTAAACCTATTCAGCAGGTTAGTGGTAATGGGACTGGTGCTACACTTGTAATTTCGGGTGATGATCACAATGCTTTCTGTTCGTCGTTCAGCAATTAATGGCTATAACACAACAAAGTATTAATGTTGATGGTACTAATGTGACGATTGGATTTCCAGGAATTTCAGCTGGTGATTGGTCCAAAAATTAGAGCTAATGGTAGAGATCTAGAAGTGTGCTGTGGCCGCTACTCTGATATTCGTTTCGGTGTGAGTGATAGCTTCAAATGATAGAGACAACACTTATTTATTCTATAATGGAAACCCTACTAACAGTATGCCAACAAGTGGCAGCTGCATCTTATGTATGGACAATCTATCATTACTGCAGATATTACAACTGACATTCCAGTATTAGATGATGAAAGATTACTACACTGGTAGTTCACAATTTAACGTAGATTTTTGGCAACAAGACACTAAATGGTTCATTAGGGAATTAACAATATTCAACCTGTGAATATTAATGCCTCTATTTCAGGTAATAGCTTTTAGTGGATCAGCAAGCTCATCTTCATTGCCATCTGCAGCACGTGTAGAAGGTAAATTCTATGGTGATCAAGCAAAAGAACTTGCTGGCTTAGCACAAGCAAATGACAACAGCTGGGCTGCTGCATTCTGGCGCTCAAAAAAACAATAATTAGTTTTAATCCTGACATAATAAAGCAAGCCTAGTGCTTGCTTTATTTCTCTTTCGATAAAAATGAAATTTACAAAAAAACTTTTTTTATATACAGTATTAAGCATAACATGTGCTCAGTGGGCAAATGCCGAGGTTGCACAATCTAAAAATGACACGTTAGACAAAAATATTCAGGTTGCAGCGCCAAAGCTTCAAGCACCTGCGATCCACCAGCCGAAGACAAATAATGAAGGCTCAGTCTCAATGACTAAAGAAGAGCTAGCTCGTCATCCTGATTTAATCGTACGTGGGATGATTCCTTCTGTGTTACAAAATAACGAAGAAGCTGTTTCGCTTTTATTGCCTTTATATCGAGAACTCCCTAAAAAGGATCCTGTGTTATTGAGCTGGGCTGAAGCTATTGATGCGCGTCATAAAGGCAACTATAGTGAGGCTGCGCAACGTTATCGTTCGCTATTCACCCAATACTCTGATAGTTTGCCCTTACGTTATCAACTTGCTCAAGCGCTCTTTTTAAATAACGATAATGAAGCAGCAAAAGATCAGTTCCAAAAATTACGTGCGGAGCAAATGACGCCTGAAATGACTGCCGTTATTGATCAATATTTATCTGCATTAAATCAACGCGATCAATGGAAATTTTATGGTGGTGTAAGTTACCTCAATGAAAGCAATATCAACAATGCGCCCAAAGCAGGTACTCATATTGGTAACTGGAAAGCTTGGAGTAAAGAAAGTGCACAAGGGCTTTCTTATTCATTAGGTGTTGAGAAAAAATGGTCTCTTGCACATAACTTTTTCACTAAATTAGGCTTAGATGGAAATGGTAAATACTACTGGAATAACAAAAAAATATAACGAATTAAATGCGCGCTTAGGTTGGGGATTGGGTTATCAAACTTCCCATTTAGAATTGGCTTTAACACCATTTACCGAAAAACGTTGGTATAGTGGTGGCTCAAACGGTAGCGATGCACTCAAACAATACTCTAAAAAAACTCTGGCGTACGTTTTTGATATTAGCTACTGGCTTAATCCTCGTTGGCAAATTTCATCTGCTTTGGAATATGGCGAACAACGCTATGATTGGCGAAAACATTTAAACGGCAACAATTATTTATTTTTTCCAACACATTACTCTATGTTCCGAAAAGCGGACAACATTGGTTTGTTGGGGTAGATTATTCTCGTGAAAATACTCGAGACAAAGATAACGCCTACCAACGAGCAGGTGGACGCCTTGGTTGGGGACAAGAATGGCCATGGGGAATATCAAGCCGAGTCACGCTTTTCATATGCTAAACGTCATTATCAAGCGGCTGATTTCTTTAACATTCGTCAGAAATAAATAGAGAATATGCTTCAACGTTAACATTATGGCATCGCGATCTCTATTTCTGGGGAATTACGCCTAAAAATTACATGGTCTTACCAAAAAGTAAAAAGTAATCATCCTTTCTATGGTTACGACAAAAATCGTATATTCTTAGAAATGAGTAAAACATTTTTAACCACAAAAACGGTTGCTGAGACAAACTCAACAACCGTTTTTGTTTATTATAAATTAAATATATCCTTGGCATAGCAACCAAAGCTATACCATGAATTTTAACTTTCGATTAAGCTTTAATTTGCCCCTTCAAGAAATCTAACAACTGATCTTTTGCAATCATTTGTTTTTCACCAGTGCGGCGATTTTTGTATTCAATTTCACCGTTTGCGAGATTTTTCTCACCAATCACTACCATGTGTGGCACGCCGATAAGTTCCATATCTGCAAACATCACACCTGGGCGTTCTTTACGATCATCAAAGATCACTTCTACACCTTGTGCTTGTAAAGTGCGGTACAATTCTTCGGCATATTCTTGAACGCTTTCAGATTTATGCATATTCATTGGAACGACAGCTACGGTGAATGGCGCAATTTCATCTGTTGGCCACACAATACCGCGATCATCAAAATGTTGTTCAATCGCCGCAGCGACCACACGCGTTACACCAATACCGTAACATCCCATGGTTACGACCATTGGACGACCATCTTCACCTTGAACAGTCGCATTCATCGCTTCTGAGTATTTTTTACCTAATTGGAAAATGTGGCCTACTTCGATACCACGTTTAATCAATAAGGTACCTTTACCATCTGGGCTTGGGTCACCTTCAACCACGTTACGAATATCCGCCACTTTTGGTAAAGCTACATCACGTTCCCAGTTGATATTGAAGTAATGTTTACCATCAATGTTTGCACCCGCACTGAAATCAGACACTAATGCCACTGAACGGTCAATAATCACTGGAATATTGAGATTAACAGGGACCCTAATGAACCCACACCCGCACCAATTTTTGGCTTTGATAGCAGCTTCGTCCGCAAACTCAAATGGTGAAGCCACTTCCGGTAATTTTTTTCCGCTTTGATTTCATTTAATTCATGGTCACCACGAATGACTAACGCCACCAACGGTTGCTCTTCGCTTGCCCCTTTTAACAATTAAGGTTTTAACCGTTTTCTCAATAGGCAAATTGAATTGTTCCACCAACTCTGCAATCGTTTTTGCATTTGGCGTATCAACTAATTCCATCGCTTTCGTTGGCGCGGCGCGCTCACCAATTGCCACCGCTTCCGCTAATTCAATGTTTGCAGCGTAGTCAGATTCAGTAGAGAAAATCACATCATCTTCGCCACTGTTCGCTAACACTTGGAATTCATGTGATGCACTACCACCGATAGAACCAGTGTCCGCTTGTACGGCACGGAAATCTAAACCTAAGCGATTGAAAATATTGCTATAAGTTTGGTACATCACATCATAAGTTTGTTGCAAGCTCGCATGATCCGCATGGAAAGAATACGCATCTTTCATGATAAATTCACGCGAACGCATGACACCGAAAACGAGGACGCACTTCATCACGGAATTTGGTTTGAATTTGGTATAAATTGATTGGAAGTTGTCTGTATGATGACACTTCGCGACGAACTAAATCCGTAATCACTTCTTCATGTGTTGGACCTAATACAAAGTTACGATTACCACGATCTTCAAAACGAAGTAATTCAGGGCCATATTGTTCCCAACGACCTGATTCTTCCCATAATTCTGCTGGTTGCACGACTGGCATTTTTGATTTCAAGTGCGCCGCTTTTTATCCATTTCTTCACGGATGATTTTTTTCTACTTTACGGAGCACACGCCAGCCGGTTGGCATCCAGTTATAGAGACCTGAAGCAAGAGGACGAATCATCCCCGCACGGAGCATTAATTGATGGCTCACAATGGCCGCTTCAGCTGGGGTTTCTTTTAAGTGTTGAGAATAAATATTGACTTGTACGCATTGAATTAACCTTAGATTCTAAGCATTGAGAAAAATTGGTGAGAGTATAACAAAAAGTGCGGTCATTTTTAACCGCACTTTTTATGAGAAAAAGATTATCTTCTCGGTAAAGTATCTAACTGGATCGACAGATTTACCTTTATAACGGATCTCAAAGTGAAGTTTCACAGCATTGGTTCCTGTGCTACCCATTTTTCGCAATCTCTTGACCCTGCTTTCACTTCTTGTTGATCGCTCACAAGGATCTTGTCGTTGTGCGCATAAGCACTTAAGAAATCATCGTTATGTTTGATGATGATTAAGTTACCATAGCCACGTAATGCGTTACCCGCATACACAACACGACCGCTCGCTGCGGCTTTAACTGCTTGACCGCGAGAACCACTGATATCAACCCCTTTGTTACCACCATCGGTATTAGAGAAGCCTTGGATCACGTTACCTTGGGTTGGCCATTGCCATGCAATATTCGATGCAACTGGTGCCACAACATTCGCATTAACTGGTGTATTGTTTGTGGTTTCTACTTGTGTTGTTGTCGTTGCTGGTGTGCTAGGCGTATTGTTTGTGAAAACTGGTTTTGAAGGTTCACCGTTACCCACACCTGATTTAATAGGGCCAATTACTGTACCATCAGAACCAATTTGTGTGCCATTTGCACCTGGTGTATAAGTCACTTCTGGCTCAGCAGGTGCCGCTGGTGCGGTAGTTTTCACTGGAACTGTTGTGGTGATTGTTTTGGTTGAACAATTTGAAATTTTTAATGTTTGGCCCACGCTTAAGCTGTAAGGCTCTTTCATATTGTTCATGCTCGCCAAATCTTTTACGTCCATACCCGTTAAGTAAGCGATTAAGAACATGGTGTCGCCTTTGTTGACTTTATAGGTGTTTCCTTTGTATGAACCTTTTTGAATCTGGCTGTAATCTGGTGCATTGGTATTTGGATTACGTGGCACGTTGATTGCACCTGAGCTGGTACAATCAGAAACTGTTTTAGTTACCGTTTTAGTTTGCAGTTGAACCGGTGTTGGAGCAGGCTGTGGTTGAGTTGCTGCTGGCTGTTGTACCGGTTGGTAAGTTGGTTGGAAACTTGGCTGTGGTGTTTGAGTTCCCGTTGGCACGCTGCTGCCCATTGTACTTGGCATGGTATTTTGTTGGATTTCTGGCTGCCATGTACCGCTAGAGTTATTATCAACAGGTTGCATTACACCTGGAGAAAGTGTGCCATCCACATTTTCGATTGGTGCAGGGCTATTTGAACTACAAGCCGTTAAAATAGCGATACTCACAGGGAGCAATAAAAACGATTTTTTCATTTATTCTTCCTTTAAAATTAAATTTATTTCATTTGATTTGGCATTGAATTCTTTTCAATTTCCGGCATAAAGCTACCACCGGCAACAGCTCCCGTTCCTTCTACTGGTTGCATAATACCATCTGGCAATGCGTCGGGATCTTGTTTTTTCGGCTCTCCCTGTACAAGCTGAAACCAGCAATGCACTCGAGATAATAAAGAGTAATTTATTCATAAAAAGGTCATCCTGTTATTTTTAAAAATAATATAAATAATCACAGCTAAAGCAACGACACTCCAACCAATGACTTCAATGGATTTACGTAATTTTGCAGCGAATTTTTCTCCGCCCCATGCGGCGAGTTTTGCCACTAAAATAAAACGAGCAAAACGCGACACAAATGCGGTAATCACAAAGGGGATAAACGCCATTTGCATCACGCCCGCGCAAATGGTGAAAACTTTTTGTAAGGAATCGGGCTAAAACCAGCGACAAAGACCACTAAACACGCCCCATTCTTTAAACCACGCCATTGCCTGTTCCCAAGCGGCTTGGTAACCCCATTGTTGAATATAACCTTGAACCCAATCAAAAGCATAATAGCCGATAGCATAACCAATCATTCCGCCCACAACAGAAGCGACCGCCGTATAAAGTGCAAAACGAAACGCACTTTTCGGCTTTGACATTGACATTGGAATCAACATCACATCGGGTGGAATTGGAAAGAAAATGGCCTCAATAAAACTCACAAAGGATAACCAAAACACGGCAAAGCGATGTTTTGACCATTGCATCGTTTTATCGTACATCGCACCAAAAATATTCATTCACTTATCCTTTATGGGTTCAATGGGGAAAAATTCGTTTCAAAGTGGCACATTATTCACTTTCCAGCCAATCTTGTAAAGCAGCAATTGACTGATGAGCCGTAAGATCTGCCTGAATTGGCGTAATGGAAACATAACCATTTTTTACCGCATGGAAATCGGTGTCTTCACCATCATATTCCGGCAAGCCTGACGGACCAATCCAATAGATATTTTCGCCACGAGGATCTTCTTGTTTAATCACTTCAGCTGCAGATGTGCGATAGCCTAAATGACAGACTTTGATGCCTTTAAGTTCTTCATAAGGCAAGTCTGGCACATTGATATTGATGACTTCGCGTTTATTCAATAATTGAGGATGTAATTTCGGAATTAAATCACACACCACACGAGCGGCTGTTTCATAATGCAGACGACCATCTAAAGAGACAGCAATGGCTGGCAATCCTAAATGACGCCCTTCCAATGCTGCGGCCAAGGTACCGGAATAAATCGTATCATCCCCCATATTGCAACCCGCATTAATGCCAGATACCACAAGATCCACTTGGCCAGATAAAAAACCATTTAAAGCCAAATGCACGCAATCTGCAGGGGTGCCATTCACGCAGTAATCACCGCAATCTAAATGACGAGGGCGAAGCGGCTCAACAAGCGTTAATGAGCTTGATGCCGCGCTACGATTACGATCGGGCGCAACAATCACCACATCGGCAATTTTTTTCGTAATTCTTTTGCTAAAACTTGAATCCCTTCGGCGTGAAAACCGTCATCATTGCTGACTAAAATTCGCATTATTCTTCTTCCTTAATATTCACTAACTCTCGCACCAATGCAGTCGCATAACTCCCTGCCGGCAAATAAAATGAGAGTTTCAATCCTTCCTCAACAAACGTCCAATGGAAATCTTTTGCCTGCATCAATAAAGGGCGACGAGCGGCTTTCATTCTCTCTTGTTTCATTAACTCTTGGAAAACCTGATGTTCCAAAACCACTTTGATTTTTCGACCGCACTTGCAGATAAATTTTTCCTCGCCAATTAAAGGCGCAGTCAATAAAATATCTTGCTCGTTTCAAAACGTTGCTGTAAAGACCGCTAAATCTTCATTTTCATCGGCCTTTAAACCAACTGTGCGATCCGTTTAATTGCACAATATCGTCTCTTAGAACCTGATCTGCCACATTTTGTTCAATTCGTTCTGCTACAACTAAATTAAAAATTTCGCTGCGAGCTGCTGAAAGGTAAAAACTGCGTTTTTTACGATCTTTGACCTTAATCTCCCCTTTCGCCCAACGAATCGCTTGAGTCAGATTATGGCCATCTCGACCCAAAAACGTTGTTCGGTGAAGTAGTTAGGGAAAACCATATTTCGCCACAAAATTTAAAGCGTTCATTTAATTCATCACTTTCTTTTGCACCCACGCAATAAAAATCTCGAAAAACATTTCCCTTGAAGACTACCGGTGCGAATTTTTACGATTGTGGCGAGTGACGTCTAAAAATCTCGACGCCTTCCAATTGAAATTGGCTAAAAATCTGGCGTTTCTTTACCCTGGCATTTGTAAACAAAAACCATTGTTCTGTAATACCATGACGATCTTTTAAACCGGCATAACCCCATATTTCGATCAGAAACACCCGCAAACTTGGCAAGTTTTTCGCCCACAAACAACGTATTACAATCTGTTTTACGGATTTTTACCGCCACAAATTCGCCTTCGCCAGACATTTCATAGCCAAGATCTTCTTTAACAATAAAATCAGCAAATTCTTGCTTTAAAAAGTGCGGTTGTTTTTTTGGCGGTGTTTTTTAAGGTGAAATAAAGGGAGATGTTTGACCATTTTTCGTTCTAAAATAAGAAAGCCCAACTTTTTTTCGCTGCAATAAATAGCGTGTTCAGCTGGGCATGTTAAGCACAATTTATTTGCGTAGAATTTTAACCTTTCAGCCTCTTCAAGGCAAACTGAAATGAGAATAAATTTTTAGCGACATTTTTCATCTTTATCCCCTACAATGACCGCACTTTTTTTCTGACAAAAGGAATGCCTTATGACGAACTTTAACGAACTTCAAGAAGAAACCCGTGAAATCATTACGGATTTATTAAATGACGGCAGCGATCCGGATGCGCTTTATATTATCGAACATCACATCGCCCATTATGATTTTGATACCTTAGAAAAAAATTGCCGTGGATGCTTTCAAAGCAGGCTATGAAGTGTCAGAAGCAGAAGAATTTGAAGATGAAAATGGAAAGGTCATTTTCTGTTTTGACATCATCAGTGAAGTGGAATTAAAGCCTGAAATTATCGATGCACAACAAAAAGAAATTTTACCATTAGTCGAAAAATACAAAGGCATTTATGATGGCTGGGGCACGTATTTTGAAGATCCGAATGCGAGAGGACGATGAATACGGCGATGACGGCGAATTTTTTGACGATGAAGATGTCGAAGACGACAACGAACGTTTACATTAATAATGTGGGCGTGGAGTTAATCACCCCTAATTTTTATCTTACCCAAATAGGAATGAAAACAATGAAACTCAAAGCGCTTTCTTTAGCATTACTTGCCTTGCCTATCACTTCTTTTGCAGCAGAGCCCGTATCTCATCAGCCAACGGATGTCAGCTTTAGTGTTGAAGCTGAAAAGAGGTAGAACGCGATTTATTGCAAGTGTCTCTTTTTACCAAGCGGAAGGCAATGATTTATCCGCGCTCAATAAAACCATGGCAGAAAAATGAATAAAGCCATTGAGTTAACGAAAAGCACAAAGTGCGGTTGAAATTAAAGATAATTCTCGCAATACCTGGATTCGCTATGACAATAAAGGCAAACAACAAGGCTGGATTGCGCGTGCAGAATTAACCTTAGAAAGTAAAGATTCTCAAGCATTATCAACCTTAGTACATGAATTAGATGGCGTATTAGCCATTGATCGCGTAAGCGCTTCTGTTTCACGTGAGAAAATTAAATAGCTTAGAAAAATGAATTAACCAAAGAAGCTTTAGCAAAAAGTTTAAAAGATAAAGCCCTATTAATTCAAGAATCTTTTGCAGATGAAAGGTTATCACCATACAAAAGCCTTGATGTGTCTTCTGCCCAATGATTCAGCGGACGATTTTCCCATTTATGCTGCAGGCGAACTGATAGCTCAAAAAGTTTATCTTACTCGGATGAAAAAGATGAAACTTACACTCAAAGTGGTAAAGAGAAAAGTTAAAGTCAGTGTGAATGCGCGAATTGCATTGCTTAAAGAATAATTTTTCTATACAATGAATGACGATTTTTTTAATAAGGAAAAACAATATGAAAGTAGCAAAAAAATACGGTTGTGAGTATCGCTTACCAAGTACGTACTCAAGACGGTGTATTAGTTGATGAAGCACCAGCAAATCAACCATTAGAATATTTACAAGGCCACAATAACTTAATCATTGGTCTTGAAAATGCCTTAGAAGGTAAAGAAGTTGGCGACAAATTTGAAGTGCGTGTTCAACCTGAAGAAGGCTACGGCGAATACAATGAAAATATGGTTCAACGTGTACCAAAAGATGTATTCCAAGGCGTTGATGAAGTCGTTGTTGGTATGCGTTTCTTAGCTGACACAGATATTGGCCCGGTTCCTGTTGTGATCACGGAAGTGGATGGCGATGAAGTGGTAGTTGATGGTAACCACATGTTAGCGGGTCAAGAATTACACTTCACTGTGGAAGTTGTTGGCACTCGTGAAGCAACATTAGAAGAAATTGCTCACGGTCACGTACATGGCGCACATGATCACCACCACCATCATGATGATGAAGATGGTCACGGTTGTGGTTGCGGCGGTCACGGTCATCATCACCATGATCACGATCATGGACACGGCGGTTGCTGTGGCGGTGGTCATAAACACGATCATGATCACGGACACGGTCATGGCGGCTGTGGTTGTGGCGGTCACTAATCTTCATTTAAGAGATAAAAAAAGTGCGGTTAAAAATAACCGCACTTTTTCTTTATCTAAACTTTCATTACAGAATGAATCGACTTAAATCTTCATTCTCAATCACTTCGCCTAATGCCTCACTCACATAAGCCGCATCAATATTCACGGTTTGTCCGTTCATATCGCTCGCATCAAATGAGATTTTATCCATTAAACGCTCCATAACGGTATGTAAACGTCTTGCACCGATATTCTCTGTTTTCTCATTCACACGGAAGGCAGCTTCGGCAATCTTCTTAATAGCATCTTGTGTAAACTCAATGCTCACGCCTTCTGTCGCCATCAGCGCTTTATATTGCTCCGTTAAAGACGCATTTGGCTCAGTTAGAATACGCTCAAAATCCTCTGCCGTTAATGCTGATAATTCAACACGAATCGGCAAACGACCTTGCAACTCTGGGATTAAATCCGATGGACGCGCCACTTGGAATGCACCCGATGCAATAAAGAGAATATGATCAGTTTTCACCATCCCGTGTTTCGTATTAACCGTTGAACCTTCCACCAATGGTAATAAGTCACGTTGCACACCTTCACGAGAAACATCCGCACCACTGTATTCGCCTTTTTTTACAGATCTTGTCGATCTCATCAATAAACACGATACCATTTTTGCTCAACGGCATCGATGGCTTTTTGTTTCAATTCTTCCGGATTAATCAATTTTGGCCGCTTCATCGTCAATTAAGGTTTTTAATGCATCCTTAATTTTCATTTTTGCGTTTTTTTGGTTTTATCCGAACCCAGGCTTTGGAACATGGATTGCAACTGATTAGTCATTTCTTCCATGCCTGGAGGTGCCATGATTTCCACACCCATTGAAACGCCCGCAGACACATCAATTTCGATTTCTTTATCGTCTAATTGTCCTTCACGTAATTTTTTTACGGAACGCTTGGCGAGTGCTGCTGTTGGTGTCGTGGTTTTCGACTTCACCCCATTGATTTTTTTCGGTGGGGGCAATAATGCATCTAAAATACGATCTTCCGCCGCATCTTCTGCTTTCGCACGATTTTTTCGCAATTTCTTGTTGGCGAACCAATTTCATCGCACTGTCCGTTAAATCACGGATAATGGAATCCACTTCTTTTCCCCACATAGCCCACTTCGGTGAACTTGGTTGCTTCCACTTTTAATGAATGGTGCATTAGCTAATTTTTGCAAGACGACGCGCAATCTCGGTTTTTACCCACGCCCGTTGGTCCAATCATTAAAAATATTTTTAGGGGTGACTTCATGGCGAAGTGGTTCTTGCAACTGCATTCTTCTCCAACGGTTACGCAACGCGATCGCAACCGCTCTTTTTCGCCTCTTTTTTTGGCCGATAATATGTTGATCTAATTCGGAAACAATTTCACGAGGGGTCATTTTCAGACATAATTTTTTTCCTTATTTATTCGGTAATTCTTCGATAGTGAAATTTGTATTGGTAAACACGCAAAATATCACCGGCAATTTTTAAAGATTTTTTTCCACAATTTCACGAGCTGATAAATCGGTATTTTCCACCAATGCACGGGCTGCCGACAACGCATAATTACCGCCGGAACCGATGGCTAAAGAATCTGATCTTCTTCCGGTTGTACCCACATCACCAATACCGGTAATGATTAAACTTTCTTTTTCATCCGCCACAATCAGCATCGCTTCTAACTTGCGTAACGCACGATCGGTTCGCCAATCTTTGGCTAATTCCACCGCGGCTTTTTAACAAATGCCCTTGATGCATTTCTAATTTTACGCTCAAATAATTCAAATAAAGTGAACGCATCAGCTGTACCCGCCTGCGAAACCAGCTAGAACTTTGCCATTATATAAACGGCGTACTTTGCGGGCATTCCCCTTCATCACTGTATTGCCTAGTGAAACCTGTCCATCGCCCCCAACAACCACTTGGCCATTACGACGTACGCTTACAATTGTTGTCATTCTTTTTATCCTTCTTTTTAAGAAAAAGTTACTCGTTATATGGCGATCGATTCCACCAAATTCAAGGGGAAATTTTTTTCTTTGATGTTTTATTAGACAACCAGTCTCATGTGACAAAGATCACTTTTTAAAATAGCAAACGATTGCTATTATTTTTACACCTTTATTTTTAAAGGAATATGATTTGTTACAAGTAAAACAAACTACTTAATGAGGAAAACATGAAAAATTTACTTAAACTTTCTGCCATTGCAATTTTAGCGGCAAGCGCAGTCTCTACTTTTGCATCAAACAAAGAACCTTACACTGAACAAGGTACGAATGCTCGTGAAATGACAGAGCAAAAACCGATTCACTGGATCTCTGTTGAGCAGTTGAAAAAAGAATTGGAAGGCAAAGCACCCATTAATGTGAGCTTCGACATTGACGATACTGTACTTTTCAGTAGCCCTTGTTTCTATCACGGCCAAGAAAAATACTCTCCAGGTAAAAATGATTACTTAAAAAATCAAGATTTCTGGAATGAAGTGAATGCAGGTTGTGACCAATATTCTATTCCAAAACAAATTGCGGTGGATTTAATTAATATGCACCAAGCACGTGGTGACCAAATTTATTTCATTACCGGCCGTACAGCAGGCGATAAAGATGGTGTGACACCAGTGCTACAAAAAGCCTTTAATATTAAAGACATGCACCCTGTAGAATTCATGGGCGGTCGCAAACTTCCAACTAAATATAACAAAACACCGGGTATTATTGAGCACAAAGTGAGTATTCACTATGGTGACAGCGATGACGATATCCTCGCGGCAAAAGAAGCGGGTATTCGTGGTATTCGTTTAATGCGTGCTGCAAACTCCACTTATCAACCAATGCCAACCCTTGGTGGCTACGGTGAAGAAGTATTGATTAACTCAAACTACTAATCTTTGCCCAAAAAGTGCGGTTATTTTTGACCGCACTTTTTCTTATCTGATTAACCATCTTAATTTTTAAAAAGTTTCTGGGAATATGCTAAAATTTTTTGCGTTTCTAGGAGCCTATTTATGTCAGAACTCACGTCTAATCAATATTTAATCATCATTGCCGTGCTGGTTTTTTTATCAGCATTATGATGCTTTTTCTATTAAGCCGCAGCAAACGAGATACGCAAGAATTACAACAAGATCTCAATAAAACCATCGACGATTACAATCAATTAGCTGAGCGTTTTGATTCCTTTAAGTGTGAGTCAAAAAAATCAATTAGAACAACAAGCCGTTAAAGCACAAACTCATGCGGAAGGATTTGCAAACTCGCCTTAATGAACGTGATGAAAAAAATCCAATATTTAGAAAAAAAGAATTGGATGAAGAACAGCTCCGTCACGATCAAATTGGCGGGACAAATTACGGCATTAAAAAGAACGCTTTGGGATCGCGTCAGCACAAGCCGAAAAGCTTACAAGGTCAATTACAACAAGCGCAAGAAAATGTGCTTAGAAAAGAACAAGAGCAGCAAAAACGCAGGGAAAAAAATTGACCGCACTTTCACAAGAATTAACGGAGTTGAAAAACCACCCTTTCCGAAAAAGAAAAAGCATTTTTGCCGAACAGCAACAGCATATTGAGCAATCCAAACAACAACTAGGCGTAGAATTCCAAAAATCTGGCCAACCGCATTTTGGAAGAAAAAGCCAATCCTTTAATCAAACCAATCAAACGGCATTGGAAACCTTGTTGAAGCCTTTCCGAGAACAAATCGAAGGCTTTCAAAAAAACGAGTCAATGAAATCCATTCAGAATCGGTGAAAGGCAATGCTGGGCTTTAGAAGCGGAAATCAAAAAGGTGTTGGAAATTGGCTTAAATATGTCGCAAGAAGCCAATAATTTAACTTCAGCTTTAAAAGGTGAAAAGAAAACCCTAGGCAACTGGGGAGAAGTACAACTTGAGCGCGCACTTCAACTTGCGGGACTCATTGAAAACGTGCATTACAGTGCGCAGGCCCATTTTAAAGATGAACAAGGCGGTCGAAACTATCCTGATTTTTGTGCTCAATCTTACCTGATGAGAAAAAAATATCATCATCGATAGCAAAATGTCATTGAATGCTTACGAAAGTGCGGTCAATTCTGAGGATGAATTCGAACGTGAGCGTTTACTAAGGGAGCATATTAAAGCGTTGAAAAATCACATTGATGACTTGCACCGCAAGGATTACAGCAATTTGATTGGCATGCGTAGTCCTAATTTTGTCTTGATGTTCATCGCTGTGGAACCCGCTTATATTGAAGCCTTAAAATTAGATCCAAGTCTGTTTAATTATGGTTATGAGAAAAATGTGATTATGGTTTCGCACACGACCCTCATGCCAATTTTACGCACAGTGGCGAATTTATGGCGTATCGAACGAGGCAACGCCGAAGCGAAAGAAATCGCAGAAAAAGCAGGTGAAATTTATAACCAGATTTGCTTGGTGGCAGAACGTTTGAGCAAACTGGGGAAATACCCTTTCCACCGTGAGCAATCAATATAACAGTACTCGTCACCGCTCTTGTGGGGCAACAAGGTTTAGTGGGGAAAGTGGAACGCTTTTAAAGACTTGTCAGCGAAAGGCTAACAAGAGCATGCCAAACGTTGAATTACTCAATAATGACGTGGACTTTAACGCGCCTATCCCTTATCACTACCGAGAACGAGGGTAAAATAAAAAGCATCGCTGTTGAATTTTTTTCTTTAAAAGCGGCTATTTTCTTGCCGCTTTTTTTATTTAAATTTTTTTATTTGTGGGGAATTTTATGGCTATGGAACAAAAAAAGACATCACGGATCCATGTGCAAAATATAACGAACAAAACCAATTTTTCTAAGCAAAAACAATTTTTTTGCAAGTCGTTGGTTACAAGTGCCTATTTACTTAGGTTTAATTGTTGTACAAGGCATCTATGCCTACAAGTTTATGAAAAACTTGTGATATCTCATCACTAATGTTAATGAAATGGATGCGGACACCATTATGCTCGCTGTACTCAATCTCATTGATGTGGTGATGATTGCGAACTTATTGGTGATGGTGACATTAGGCGGTTATGAGATTTTCGTATCAAAACTACGCACGAAAAATCATCCCTGATCAACCTGAATGGATGAGCCATGTGAATGCGACAGTGCTGAAAGTCAAACTTTCTATGTCAATTATCAGCATTTCGTCGATTCACTTATTGCAAACCTTTGTGAATGCCTCAAAAATTCCTGAAAAAACAATTATGTGGGAAGTGATTATTCATTTTGCTTTCTTGATTTCAGCGATTGCAATGGCTTATACCGACAAAATCCTATACAGTACAAGTCACAAAAACCATTAATACACAAAGTGCGGTCAAAATTGACCGCACTTTTTATTTTCTAGAACTCATCTTGGTGTTTAAATTTCAATAAATCTCGACGTTCTTTTTTTGTTTGGACGACGATCAGGATGTGGCATCGACAGTGCATTATTTTTTTCTTGCCCATGCCATTTCTTCGCGTTTTTTCACACTCTGTGCCGTTTCTTGGTAAAGCAATTGGGCTTCAGGGGCGCCACGGCGTTGATCGCTTAAAGCAATCACTTCAATTTCTTTTTCATCATTGCCTTGACGGAGTTTAATCATCGCACCAACTTCGACAGTTTTTACTCACTTTTAGCACGTTGACCGTTGTAATGGACTTTTCCCCCTTCAATCATCGCTTTCGCAATGCTACGGGTTTTATAAAAACGCGCCGCCCAAAGCCATTTATCTAATCGTACTTCGTTATTTTTCAGCCATAACTCTTCCTATTTCTCTCACTTTGCGTATGATGAGCCAATGACAAGATAATAGGGCTAATATCATGAAAAACAACTTCCACACATTCTCTCCCTTTCTACGGTGGCAAAAATCCCGCTTTGTTTGAAATTCAAGCTGTCGATCTCAAATTCTCTAATGGAATTGACCGCACTTATGAACGATTCCGCCCTTTTCAATCGAGATTCTGTGATGGTGATTGCGATTGATGGTGAGGATTTACTCCTGGTTCGTGAATATGCAGTCGGAACAGAACAATATGAGTTAGGCTTTTGTAAAAGGTGGAATGGATATGGGGAGAAACGCCCGAACAAAGTGCCAATCGAGAATTACAGGAAGAAATTGGCTTTTGGCGCAAAAAAACATGGACATTTTTACGCACCATGAAAATCAATCCACAAATTATGGGACATAAAATGCACGTGTTTATTAGGTGAAGATCTCTATCCCAAATCAACTGGAAGGGCGATGAGCCTGAACCATTAGAAATCGTACGTTATCCCTTTATCTCAACTTGATGCCCTGTTGGTGAGTGATGAATTTAATGAGGCAAGAAACCTAGCTGCACTTTATATCTTACGAGATTATTTTGAAAAAAACGTAAATAAATCGAATAAATTTAGATAAATTCTAATCACAAACGATTAACTTTAAATAAAACTTGAATAAATTATTCTTTTTGAGAATGTATAGTCATTTTTTTCAAAAATAAATAGGAAAAATTTATGTCGCATGATAATTTAAAAGAATTGACCTTCCGAGGAATGTTCCTTGGCGCGTTAATTACAGTGATCTTCACTGCATCTAACGTTTATTTAGGTCTTAAAGTGGGGATGACTTTCGCCTCCTCCATTCCAGCTGCCGTAATCTCAATGGCAATTTTAAAAATTCTTCAAGGATTCCAGTATCTTAGAAAATAACATGGTGCAAACCCAAGCTTCATCAGCGGGGACATTATCTTCTGTTATTTTCGTGCTTCCAGGCCTATTAATGATGGGTTACTGGCAAGAATTTCCATTTTGGCAAACGGTGCTTATCTGTGCCGCTGGTGGTACTCTAGGCGTACTATTTACCATTCCATTACGTCGTGCAATGGTAGTAAACAGCGACTTACCTTACCCTGAAGGTGTGGCAGCGGCTGAAATCTTAAAAGCGGGCAACAATAGCGAAAGCGACAGTGGTGTAAAAGATATTGCTTACGGCGGTATTTTTGCAGGAACCGTTGCATTCTTCACCAACGCATTACGTGTCATGTCTGATAGCGCGAGCGCATGGTTCTCTAACGGTAAAGCGATTTTCCAATTACCAATGGGCTTCTCTCTTGCCTTAGTGGGGGCGGGTTACTTAATTGGTATCGTAGGCGGTCTAGCCATGTTATTCGGCACATTCCTTGCTTGGGGTGTCGCAGTACCTTATTTCACTGCAACAGGCGATATGCCAACTGATGCATCTATTGTTAGTTATGCCATGGCCGAATGGAAAACCAAAGTTCGCTTTATTGGTGTCGGGACTATCGGTATCGCGGCAATTTGGACATTATTAATCCTTCTCAAACCAATGATCGAAGGGATGATTCATTCTTTCCGTATGTTAAAAGGTTCCCAAGAGGAATCAGAACATCGTATTGATATCGACTTATCACCAAAAACCATCATTTACATTTTATTGGCGACAGTCGTGTTAATCGTGATTTCTTTATATCACTTTCGTGGCAGCAGCGCCTATTTCTGCTGAACTTGCCATATTATTAGTGGTGGTTTGTACGCTACTCGCAGTATTAATTGGCTTCTTCGTTGCAGCCGCATCGGGTTATATGGCTGGACTTGTAGGCTCATCTTCTAGCCCTATTTCTGGTATCGGGATCATTTCTGTTATCGTGATTTCACTTGTTTTAGTAACCATTGGTAAAAGCAGTGGTTTATTTGAAACGGCTGACGGTCAAAAATTCTTAACGGCATTGACCTTATTCACGGCATCTATCGTTTTAACCACCGCGACTATTTCAAACGATAACTTACAAGACTTAAAAACTGGTCTTCTAGTTGAAGCCACCCCTTGGAGACAACAGGTTGCATTGATTATCGGTTGTTTCGTGGGTGCATTAGTGATTGCACCAGTATTAGAAATTTTATACCACGCTTATGGTTTCACGGGTGCATTACCGCGTCCCAGACATGGATCCTGCACAAGCACTTTCTGCACCACAAGCAACCATTATGACCACCATTTCTAAAGGTATTTTTACGAACCAATTAGAATGGACTTATATTTTAAGTGGTGTGGGCTTAGGTATTGTGTTGATTATTGTGGATGCATTTATGCGTAAAACCAGTAACAGTCGCTTTGCCTTACCGGTATTAGCCGTCGGGATTGGTATCTACCTTCCACCATCAATCAATATGCCGGTTGTCGTTGGGGCTGTAATGGCATGGTTCATCACCCGTCATATTAAAAACTATGCAAAACGCACTCATGATGCTGAAGTAGAGAAAAAAGCAGAACGTTTCGGCACACTCTTCGCGGCAGGTTTAATTGTGGGTGAAAGCTTAATGGGCGTTATCTTAGCCTTTATTATTGCAGCATCTGTGACTTCGGGTGGTTCAGAAGCGCCATTAGCCTTAGCGTTAGAAAAACTGGGATAATATGGGCGAATTACTCGGTCTTGCCGTATTTATCTTTCGGTGTCTTTATTTTCGTTTCTCGTGTATTGCGTGCGAAGAAATCGAAATAATGGATGAAAATAGGCTGTCCTCGGATAGCCTATTTTTCTAGGAGCTTAAGGTGTCAACTCAATCCCCTTATTTGAAAGCGATTATTATCTTCCCACTAGTTACGCAGCTGATAGGCAGTGTTATCGCTTATGTCGCTTTTCGAACTAGACGACTACAGAGAAGGCTATTTCGACTGCCGCATTATTTGGTTTCTTTCTGACATTTTTGGCCTCTCACTGTTCCAGCGATAATCAATGCTTACGTTTGCCAAATGCCGAGGCTATCTACGCCATCATTGGAAGAAAAATTCTCCTTTTTCATTTATCATTATTTTTTTGTTTATTGGAGTATCGGTAATCGTCGTGATCGCGCCAAATACGAAAATACCTCACTGACCGTATATCCTTCATCTTAGGCGGGCTCTGTCATCATGGCAATCTATACGGCAATTTTCCTCTCCTTGTTATTACCGAAATCAAAGTAGAGAATAAACATGCAATTATCTCAATCTCTTCTCGATCAAGTCCGCACGCTCGCTAATGAAGCGGGAAAAACATTTGGCTCGTTTTTACCAGCAGGATGTGGCAATACAAACCAAATCGGATAACACCCTGTCACAGAAGCGGATTTATTTGTCAGCCAGTTTTTAATTGAAAAACTGACCGCACTTTTCCCCGATATTCCTGTTCTTTCAGAGGAAAACTGCAATATTCCCTTTGAACAACGCCAAACTTGGCAAACCTATTGGTTAATCGATCCCCTTGATGGCACGCAGCAATTTATTGATCGCACCGATCAATTCTCCGTATTGATTACACTCGTGCAAAACCACCAACCTGTGTTAGGTGTGATTCACTTCCCTATTTTGAATATCACCTATTACGCCATGAAAGGTTTTGGGGCATTCAAACAAAGTAACAAAGAGATAACACGCTTACGTCCAAAAAAAATTGATCTGACCAAACCGTTAAAAATCGCCGTAGGCGCCACCACCTCACAAGAGAAAGTGCGGTCAATTTTAGCGAAGAATTTGGCATGCGAATTTACGGTGGTGGGTTCGAGTAGTTTGAAAAGTGGTTTGGTTGCAGAAGGGGTTGTTGATTGCTATGTTCGCCTCGGTAAAACCGGCGAATGGGACACGGCAGGCGCTGAAATTTTATTAGCTGAAATCAATGGAGTGATTTTCGATCCGCACTATCAGCCGCTCACCTATAATCAGCGTGAAAGTTTAATTAATCCACCCTTTTGTGATGGTGGCAGATAATACACAAAATTGGGCATCTGTCTTTCAATTTAATTGATTGGTTCGATTGGTAAAGTGCAGTAATATATTGCATTATTTAAATACTACTCGGAACAATAAGGAATAATATGCAAACGAATAATAACTGTATCGTAATTTTTGGTGCTTCCGGTGATTTGACTCACCGTAAACTCATTCCAGCACTTTATAATCTCTTCAAATTTGGCCGCTTAAACCAATTTTCTGTATTGGGTGTTGCTCGTACAGAATTAAACGATGACACTTTCCGTGAAAAAATGCGCGAAGCACTTCTTCAAACAGAAGAAACTACGCCTGAAACGCTCGAAGAGTTCTGTAGCCATCTCTATTATCAAGCGGTAAATACATCAGATGCAGCCGATTATGGCAAATTAGTGCCACGTTTAGACGAATTACATACTAAATATCAAACGAATGGCAACACCCTTTACTATATGTCCACGCCACCAAGCTTATATGGTGTAATTCCAGAATGCCTCGCTGCCCATGGTTTAAACGAAGAAAAAGACGGTTGGAAACGTATTATTGTGGAAAAACCATTCGGTTATGATGCGAAAACAGCAAAACAATTAGACGTACAAATTCACCGTTTCTTTGAAGAACATCAAATCTACCGTATCGACCATTATCTTGGTAAAGAAACCGTACAAAACTTACTTGTCTTGCGTTTCTCAAATGGTTGGTTCGAGCCGCTTTGGAACCGCAATTTCATTGATTATGTGGAAATTACCGGTGCTGAAGCGATTGGCGTAGAAGAACGTGGCGGCTATTATGATGGCTCCGGTGCAATGCGTGATATGTTCCAAAACCACTTATTACAAGTTTTTAGCCATGGTTGCAATGGAACCGCCCGCAATCATCAATGCAAACTCAATGCGTGATGAAGTGGCTAAAGTCATGCATTCTTTACGTCCATTAACGCAAGATGATGTTGAACACAACTTAGTGCTTGGTCAATACACCGCAGCTGAAATTGATGGAAAAGAAGTCAAAGGCTATTTACAAGAAAAAAAGGCGTGCCTGCTAACTCTCGCACAGAAACCTTTATGGCCTTTACGTTGCGAAATCGAAAACTGGCGTTGGGCGGGTGTACCTTTCTATGTGCGTACAGGTAAACGCTTACCAGCACGTGTGACTGAAATTGTGATTCATTTTCAAAAACTACGCCACATCCAGTATTCAGTCAAAATGCGCCTGAGAATAAATTGATCATCCGTATTCAACCCTGATGAAGCCATTTCAATGCGCTTTCGGTTTGAAAAACCAGGTGCAGGCTTTCGAAGCGAAAGAAGTCTCAATGGATTTCCGTTATGCCGATTTGGCCGATGAGCAAGTGCTCACGGCTTATGAACGTCTCTTGCTCGATGCGATGAAAGGCGATGCCACACTCTTTGCGCGTACGGATGCGGTGCACGCCGCATGGAAATTTCGTGCAGCCAATTTTGAATTACAAAGAAGCAGGCGGTCGAGTTTACGAATATGAAGCCGGCACCTGGGGACCAGTTGCAGCCGAAAAACTCATTGCAAAAAGTGGTCGCGTATGGCGTAAACCAAGTGGCAAAATGAAGAAAAAGGTTTAATCATTAATCGCAAGCCTTCTTCCCTACAAGCGGAAGAAGGCTAATATCCAATATAAAGAGAAGCAAACATGAACACCATCACCTTCCCAACGGCTCAACACGCTGTTGAAAAGATCGCCCAAGAATTTGTGATTTATAGCCAATTAAATCATCCCTGTACATATTTCCCTTTCTGGTGGTTCAACACCTAAGTTGTTATTTAAAACCTTAGCCCAAGCGCCTTATGCAGAACAAATTAACTGGAAAAATCTGCATTTTTGGTGGGGTGATGATCGTATGGTTCCACCAACCGATTCAGAAAGCAACTATGGTGAAGTGCAAAAAAACTCTTATTCGATCATATTCAAATTCCAACGGAAAACATCCACAGAATTCGTGGCGAAAATGAACCGCACTTTTGAGTTAAAAACGTTTCGAAGAAGAATTAAGTGCGGTCATTCCAAACGGTGTTTTGATTGGATCATTTCTAGGTATGGGAACTGACGGTCATACTGCTTCTCTCTTCCCACATCAAACCCATTTTGATGATGAAAATCTTGCGGTCATTGCAAAACATCCCTGAAAGCGGCCAAATCCGCATTTCGAAAACAGCCAAACTCATTGAACAAGCGAAACGCATTACCTATTTGGTCACTGGCGAAAGCAAAGCAGACATTTTTAAAAAGAAATCCAAACAACGCCAGCTGAAAACCTACCTTATCCCGCAGCCAAAAATTAAAAGCAAAAAAATGGGGTGACGGAATGGTATTTGGATAAAAGCGGCAGCAGCATTATTGTAATACGCCCATCAAAAAGGAACTTCGAGATGAAAAAGTATTGTTATTGACGTTATTGCCAGTAGCTGCAATGGCTACCTCAATCAAAGGTATGGGAAACTACCAAGATTGGGATTTAGTGTGTGATAACACGGGCACTTGTCGTATGGCGGGTTATCAGGATGAAAGTAGTGACCCTGTTTCTATTTTATTTACTCGTGCAGCAGGCGAAAATGCTGCTGTCGAAGGAAAACTCACTATTTTACCATTCGGTGAAGCCGACCGTGATGTTCAAGTCGGTCAAGACATTGAAATTTGGTTAAACGGTAAATCATTAGGCAAAGTCAAGCATATTTCTGACGACGCGCCAGATAAGCTGACTGAAGAGCAAACCAAAGCATTACTTAGCGGATTGAAAAAAGAGAGCGAAATTCGTCTAACCTATGGGAAAACCACGCTTAAAGTGTCAGACAAAGGCGCAGCGGCAGCTATGCTCAAAATGGATGAATTCCAACAGCGATTAAATACCCCTTCCGCACTTATTCGCCAAGGTCAAGAGAAACATGCAGTATTAGCGCCAAAAGTTGAACCCAAAATTGATGCTGTTAGCGTGAAAAACCGCAAAACAACTGAACTAAAACTCGGTGAAAAACAATACGATAACGTGCTCGCACTATTACGTAAAGCTCACGATGGCTGCGTTGATGAAGACTTAGAAAGCCAAGATATAATGATTTATCCGTTAACGCATAATAAGGTATTAGCTGAAGCGCTTTGTTTTAAAGGCGCTTATCAAGGCACCAACTACTATGCTGTACTCGATGACAAACTTAGCAAAGTAGAACAAGTCTTAGCGGAGCAGTACAACGAAGCAGGCTATGATGAAAAACAAGGTTATGCGTTTGTAAGAGGTTCTTACAAAGGTCGAGCATTAGGTGATTGTTTGGCTGGGCAAGACGCAGTATGGAATGGCAAAAATCTTTTATCCGTACTTCAGAGTGGACAACAGGCTCTTGTAAAGGGCTTCCCTGGAGGTATGTGGCAGTTACCTATTTTTTTGTTAGTAACGTCATCGTCAACAAACAAACAACACTTAATACAAGCGGTTAGATTTGACGAATTTTTTTGCAAATTTTCTTTTAGGAATTGATAACATGAAAAAGTTATTCTTCTCTCATTATTGCCACTCACTGCGATGGCTGCACCATCGTTAAAAGGGTTTGAAAAGACTTATCAAGACTGGGATTTGATTTGTGATAATACCGGCACTTGTAATATGGCGGGTTATCCAGAAGGAGATGGCTTTGAGCACCCTGTTTCGATTTTATTTACCCGAAGTGCTGGGGAGAAAGCACCTGTGACAGCACAGTTAGCATTATTACCCTGAAGATGTGGGTAATAAAACGGCTGAAATTATCTTAAATGGTCAATCAATCGGTGCAATCCAAAACATCTCAGAAGAGGGAATTGCAAAATTAAGTGAAAAACAAACAACAGAATTACTCACGGCGCTAAAAGGTAATGCAGATATTGAAGTGATGTTTTGGTGAGTTTCAAGGAAAAAAAGTATCTGATAAAGGTGCAGCCGCTGCGATGCTCAAAATGGATGAGTTTCAACAACGTTTAAATACGCCTTCTGCACTCATTCGCCAAGGTCAAGAAAAACATGCGGTATTAGCGCCAAAAGCTGAATCCAAAATTGATGCTGTTAGCGTGAACAACCGCAAAACAATAGAATTAAAAACGCGGTGAAAAAAACAATTTAATCATGTTCTAGCACTGTTACGTAAAAAGCTCACGATGGGATGCGTTGATGAAGACTTAGAAAGCCAAGATATAACGCTTTATCCCGCTTAACACAAAATAAAGGTATTAGCTGAAGCACTTTGTGCCAGAGCCGCTTATCAATACACTAATTACTATGCTGTACTCGATGACAAACTGAGCAAAAGTAGAACAAGTGCTGGCGGATCAGTACAACGAAGCAGGCTATGATGAAAAAACAAGGTTATGCGTTTGTAAGAGGTCATTTACAAAGGGGCGAGTATTAGGTGATTGCTGGAACAGTGAAGATGCAGTATGGAATGGCAAAAACTTTTTATCCGCACTTCAGAGATGACAACGGGTTCTTGTAAAGGGTTTTACTGGTGGCGCATGGCAGTTACCGATTTTTCGTCAGCGATATCATCGTAAAATAAATCAACAACACGTGCTTACAAGCGCTTAGATTTGACGAACTTTTTTGCAAATCTTTCTTTTAGGAATTTATAACATGAAAAAAAGTTATTCTTCTCTCACTATTACCACTTACTGCAATGGCAGCACCATCGTTAAAAGGGTTTGAAAAGACTTATCAAGACTGGGATTTGATTTGTGATAATACCGGCACTTGTAATATGGCAGGTTATCAAGATGAGTTCGAGATTTCGGTTTCTATTTTTATTTAGGCGCGAAGCTGGTGAAAAAGCAGCTGTAAGAACTCACTATTTAGCAATATCGGTGAAGATGAGCGCGATAAAGGTCAGCCTGTAGAAATTATGATCAAATGGCAAATTACTCAGTGTCGAACCGTCAAAAAGATCATATTGACTCGATGATGAACACAAATCGCTGCACTGATGATAAACAAACAGCTGCATTATTAACTGCTTTTAAAAAGATAATGCCAATATTGAATTCATTTCTGGTCAATTTAAAGGCAAATTGTCGAATGAAGGGGCAAAAGCCGCGATGCTTAAGATGGATGAATTTCAACAGCGTTTAAATACGCCATCAGCGTTAATTCGTCAGGGACAAGAGAAACATGCGGTATTAGCACCACAAGCCGCACCCAAAATTCAAGTTGCCTATATTAAAAACCCTAGCAAAACAGAATTAAAACGAGGCGAAAAACAATTTGATGCTGTATTAGCATTATTGCGTAAAAGTGCTGATAGTAGTGCAATTGATTACTGTTTGTCTCTTCATGATGATTCTGAACAGAAGACAATTACACTTTATTCACTTACGCAGGGAAAAGTGTTAGCTGAGGCAGCGTGTATCAGTGGTAGTGCAGCTTACACCGGCTATTATGCGGTCATGGACAATAAATTGAGCAAAGTAGAACAAGTATTGGAAAGATCAATACACCTTTGCATATTATGATGAGAAGCTTAATGCTTTAATTGTAGAAGGATCATATAAATCTAGTGGCCTTGCTGAGAGCTGGTATGGCTACGAAGCAGCATGGAATGGCAAAACTTTCATCACTACAGCGGAATATACTTCTGGTTCTAGTAAAGGCTTTATAGGTGGTGCATGGGGCGGATTGCCGACTTTTGTGAGTCATAGAACGGTTAAATAATTTATGCTATGCGTTGAAATCACTTTCACGCAATATCCCGTTTTTTGCAGAGTAACTAAAATGATTGACTATAAAATTAATGAACCCTATTTCAGTTAAAACAATTTATTGCACTGCTAAATAAAACAACGCTCGGGGCACGCCGTCCGTTAGAGGATGAAAAGCGTGTCGCAGCAATGTTGCACCATGCGGATTTATTAATCACCGCTTGGGATGGTGAACGATTAGTGGGTGTCGCACGTTCCGTGACAGATTTTTGCCTACTGCTGTTATTTATCTGATTTGGCGGTTGATGAGCAATATCAAAAAAACAAGGTATCGGCTTGCAGTTAATTGAACACACCAAACAGGCGTTACATCCACAAGCCAAAATTGTGCTTTTATCCGCTCCGCAAGCGGTGGATTACTATCCGCATATTGGATTTACTCAACACATGAGTGCATGGACGAAGAGTTAATTTATTAGAATGATATGGTGACAAAAAAATGAAAAACTGTTTGTACTACTTACTTCAACTTTGTTATTTGCTTGTTCATCTGGTCCATCTTTAGATCAGTTAGCGGCACAAATGCCAAAAGATAATCGCTCAGTAATGCTTCAAGTTCCAGAAGCAGGAAACCCAGTTTCAAATGGAATGCTTGTAGCAACGATTAGAACCGCAGGTGGTACTTCAGGAAAACGACTCGTATCTCTTTTAGCTACAGATAATTTACACATTGGAATTGCAGGGAACAGTCAATCTGTGAATAAAGCAGTTGCTATGTATGGACTAAATAATGCAGAAAAAGGTCGGTAAGGATGTATCTTTTATACCTTGTTGGAGATAGTCAAAGTGATAAAGCAGATCTCAGAAAAAAAGCCGCAAAAGCGAAAAATGTAGAAATGCATTACATTATGCAAAAAAATAAGATATAGATACATTAGATGCGGAGTGACTTTAATGTTGAATTTAGATAATAAAAAAATTTGTTGCTGTTGAAAAACACCGCAAATGGTGAGGTCAGTAGTCAAACAGAATTTCATTACCATCAACAAGGTAAAATGATTTGGGCAGAATATGGTGGCGGTGAAATTTTAAAAAGGCTTTTTTTAATTGGGAAAATGGATTGACGATACTCAAATTGAATTTACGTATCAACATTTAAATCAATCTCTAGAAAATCGTTTGGGGCGTTGCTGTACAACATTTTTCTTTTAGAAGAAAAGTAAACTCATCGGTCATGAAAAATGGCAGTGGCTAGACACGTTAGAGCAAGGCAGCTCTTTAATTAGAGAAATTTAAAAGGAAATTTTGTTATAGAATATCTGAAACAAGGTATCGGCTTGCAGTTAATTGAACACACCAAACAGGCGTTACATCCACAAGCCAAAATTGTACTTTTATCGGCTCCGCAAGCCGTGGATTATTATCCGCATATTGGATTTACGCAGCATATGAGTGCGTGGACGAAGAGTTAAAAAACGTTTGGGAAAGTGACCGCACTTTTAGATTTAAATAGTCCCTTTCCTGGAATGTGTAGAGGCATAAAAATGAAAAAATGGCTTTTTCTTGCATTAATAACATTACCTTTAGCAGGTTGTGGTACCTTGTCGACCTTAGATCAATCTAAGCCTTATAGTGGTATTCAACAGGATATGGAATTGATGGAACCTTGTAAGAACGTAGGTTGCGCTGGGCTTGTTATACTTACTCCACTTGCAATTATTGATTTTCCATTCAGTTTCGTTAGATACATTAATGTTACCCGTTAAGGGTATTCAAAAATTTAGTTCAAGATTAGGCGCTGCAGTGTTGTGAGCATGTTAGTGACGTCCTGTTAAAAATGTATCAATAAGAGTAAGTAGATAAAACTAGAGGCATACTAATTTTATTAATTAGAGTGGGATTTCCCACCATTAACCATTTTCAAAAATAACGGTGGGATAAT
>BNJV01003069.1_pt1 | contig 145647 bp, 165 predicted proteins | sample 8540591 | NCBI WGS metagenome assembly BNJV01 (sample SAMD00202457, study PRJDB9452) | human saliva metagenome | host: Homo sapiens
CCGGATAGTCCCCAAGCAATCCCCGCTATTAAAGTAATCAGAGTCCCTTTTAGAGTTGTAGACATACTGCCTCCACAAATATTTTTTTACATCCTAATTGTAACTACAAAAATCAGCCCAAATGGGCTGATTTACTGTCGGATTTAAAAAGTATTTTTAAGGGCCTATCTAGAAGAGATTAGTCATCTTTTCTCCCTTTCTTAGCCATTCCCTAACCCTGAAACTACCTAAAAGTAGAAGCCCAGCCAAGCTGGTGAGGTTGGAGCTCGCTTCTCCAGTTTCAGGAAGCGCGCGGGCTGGACTTGCTTCTTCTCCATGTTCAACTGACACAGAGTCATGATGAGGAGCTAAAGCTTGAACCTCTGTATTTTCTTTCTTTTGAGTAAGAAGCTGTGGCGTCGGTTGAGCAGTTTGCGAAGGAAGGACTTTCTCTGGAGATGGAGATACCGGTGTATGGTATTCAGGACGATTTGGAAGAACAGGATTTTTCAGCTTCTTCCTTAGTAGACAAACGCAAGACAGTTGCTGTCAAAGCATCTAGTCGAAGTCCTGTTTCTGTCCAAGAGATTCCCTTTTGGATCAGTTAGATTGCTAATACCTGCGCGTTCCCCATCCACTAGAACATCTGCCTTTCTAAAGCGTTCGAAGTCCGTTCCTAATGCAAAGTCACGCGCCTTGGTATCGGCATTGACCAAGACTAGATAGACATCTCCATTGCTGGCAGTGATTTGGTAGCCAATCACCTGATCCTCTTCTTCGACTCCATTCTCCCCTGGAACCGTCAAGAGCTTGACGCGGTTCTTCACTTCTTCCATGTTGTCCATGCGGAAGGCGTCTGTTGACTTACGAAGGGCAATCAATCCTTTGGTGAAGGCGCGAGAGCGCGTATTCTCTGGATAGAGGGCTTCATTGGTTGCTTTTTTCCCAATCAAAGTGGTTGATGGCATCGCTTGAGTCATAAGAATCGTGGATGAAGTAAGGGTAGTCAAATGGTTTTCCATTTTCATCTACTAATAAATGAGATTTGTTTGGAACCTTGTCTTCGGAAACAGGCGTGCGGTAAGCTGGATCCTTGAATTGCTTAGTCCGACCATATTCTTGACCAGAATGAAGGAAAGGTGTTCCTTGAGCTGTCAGCACGAGCAGGTTTCCTAGACGCAAGCGACGATGAATCTCTGCATTATTGGCTGGAATACTAGGATCCTTCTTGATAGACTGAGCGATAATATCAAAAAGGGTCAAGTTATCATGGGCCGCAATGTATTGGATGACATCACCTGGGCTATCTGCCTCAAAGTTGGTTGGTTGCGCGATGAGATTCTTGAAGATGGTCGCAATCTTTCGTTTTCCATTGGTGATAAAGGCTGGTTGTCCCTCATTTGGATAACCTGATTTTAGATTGTTTCGAACATCATCTGAGAATACAGCAACGGTGTCCGTTTTCTTCATCCAGGATTGGTCTGCTGGTTGTACAGGACTGTTTTCATCACCTGCATAGGTCACCCAGCCTTCTCCCAACATGATGAGATTTGGATTCAGAGCCCGGGCCGCCTTGTAGGCTTCTTCGATAGAGGCTGCATCATGGTCGCCCATCATGTCAAATCGGAAACCGTCCACCTTATAAGTATCCACTAAATACTTAATCGAATCGACCAAGACCCGTTTGGACATGTAGTGGGTTGTTCCCAAACGTCCACCACCAAAGCTTGTCCGAGGCGTACCATCAGCATCCATGAAATGGTAGTAATTTGGCTCGATATCTTCAAAGATGTCCACGTTAGCTGTATGGTTATAAACAACGTCTAGTACCACTCCCATTCCCACGCTTGTGAATTTCATTGACCAAATTCTTGAATTCTTCAATTCGTTTTTTTGAGGATTGCTTGGATCTGTTGAGTACATTCCTGACAAGGCGAAAGTAGTTCTGTGGATCATAACCCCAGTTGTAATTGCTGTTGCTTGATGCATACTCTAACAAGCGCTCGCTGTTTTTTTCAATTCATTAACGTGGTAATAAGATAGAACTGGCAAGAGTTGAACGTGGGTTACACCAAGGTCTTTGAGGTAGTCCAATTTTTCAACAAAGGAAGCAAAGGTCCCAAATTGGCTCTTAAGCTCTGATGCCAAAGCCGGATCAGAAGTGAAGTCGCGGACATGAGCTTCATAGATGATAGCATCTTCTCGCTTCTTAAAGTTTGGAATGGACGCATAGGTTAAGTCACTCGGACCTAATCTACTTGGATCTACAAAGGCTGCTTTTGCTACCTTATGGACATCATCTGTCTTGGATAATTCACTGTTCCAAGCTGCCAACGATTTGGCATACGGATCAAGGACCGTGAAGGTTTTTCCTTGGCGTTCGATTTCATACTGGTAGAAATAGCCCGTATAATCTTGGATATCCAGTCCTGAATCAGCAGAAAGGGTCTGCTTCCAAGTGCCTCGCTCCCCTTTTTCTAGAGCCACACGGCCAACTAGTTTTTCAGAATCGTTCTTGTCATAGATGACAACGGATACCTTTGTCCGCACTTGGTGACCAGAGGGTGAGATCCACTTTTTTCCCAGCTTCATGAAGATGAGCTCCGAGAGTTCCATCATAGCTATAGGCTTCATCCTTGAGGCGCCAGTTCATTTTGGTTGTAAAGCGGTCATTGTCGTATTGAACCGTATAGGATTGATCAACCTGAGAGAAATCTCCTGTATAGGTTACTTTCTTCCCTGCTTCATCTAAAAGAAGGTCCTGAGATGGTGACAGAATTTCCCTTGAGCATCTGTGATCTTGGTCCGTTTGAGCAACTCCTCTTTCTGTGCTCCCCGCCAAGGTCGAGAAAGCTGGCTTCAATCTTTTTCCTTTACCGACATGTTGGGCACCCGTCATACGGATATCGTTGACATAGTATGGGTTGGTGTAAACAGTTGGATCATCGTCCCGTAAGAAAAATCTGGCTGTGGTTCTTCAAATCAGCAAATTTATAATCTTCTTGTCGAATTTTCACATCGTCTCAAGACTTGCTCTCATCCAATAATAAGAAACCAAATTCTTTTGCAGCTTCCTTTAGGGGATATCAATGTAACGACCATATTTCCCTGTCGCTGTAAAATCTGTCCCATCCGGCCAAGCAGCACTGCTCGGATTCTCTACATCTCCCCAATACCAGAGATTTTTTTGTCATAGTTGCCATCTGTCCGATAGTAATTTGACTCTGACAGTTCCCTCTGCTTGAGGCTGATAAGAATAGACTTTAAATTTGTCGTCCAACCAAGCTTCATTCATTTTTTTGGAGAGAGCAATTCAATGGACTTGTCCCCTGTGATATTGTCCCCTTTAACATTGTTGATGAGGAAGCTAATCTTCTTAGCCTGATCATTTTTAAGCTTGACATCTAGATAATAGCCGTAGTCATCTGTCTTTGCATCCTTAAAGGATTGGGCACCTGTCGGCCAGTTTTTCAGACGGCTTTTTTTCAACATCATCCCAGGTCCAGAGCCCTTGAGTTTCCTTGTTTTTCTTCCGGTAACTTTTTTTCACGTGAATCCGGATAGTCTGATCAGCAATCGGCTCCTCTGCCTTTCTCAGACTTAGGAGCTACTACTTCTTCCGTGAGGGCGCTTACATTTTCAGGCGCTGTTACACTTTCATCCGCCACTTTTTGGGTTTCACTTGTCTCAGTGTTCGTAGCTGGTTTCACATCCGATGAAGAACTGACCTGCTTCATTTAGACGGGGCTGTCACCACTTCTGAAGCTGGTGTAGGGGTATTGCCCACCTCATCCGCACTGACCGGACCAGCAAAGGCTGTTAATAAAGCCAAGCTCGTCGCAATCGCCACCGAACCAACGCCATTTTTCAATCGACGAATCGCATAGACGACTTGTTTATCGCCTGACACAGAAGGTTTCTGTTTCATATCTGTCTCCTTAAAATGATTAGTGTTCAACCAGTATAGCATGTAAGAATTATTTATGCAAGCGTTTTCTCAATTTATACTATCTTTTTATATTGTCCTCCCCAGTAAAAAAAACCAGCCCAAATGGACTGGTTTTATTCATAAAATATACTAATTTATGGCTCAACCAAAATCTTGATTTGCGATTTATCTTGCGTTAATTCGATAAAGCCATCTTGAACAATATTTTCCAATTTGATTTTCTTGGTAACCAATTTTTCAGCAGAGAAATAGCCTTGTTCCATCAATTCCAATACTTTAGGGAAGATGTGGCGATAAGCGATAATCCCTTTAAGAGTCTTTTCTTGAATGGCGAATTCATTAGGATTGATGCTGGCTTCGCGTTCCCAAATAGAAACAACCATACACTCACCAGCCTTATGAACTGCTGCAAGAGCTTGTCCAAGAACAACAGGAACCCCTGTTACTTCATAAGACACATCCGCTCCACCATCCGTCAAGCGATGAATGGCTTCAACGATTGATTCACCTTCTTCTGGACGAACCACAATGGCACCTAGCTCTTCTGCTTTTGCTTGACGTTCAGGGGACAATTCAACCGCATAGATTTTTGATGCTCCTGCTGCACGAAGGGCTTCCACGATCAAAAGACCAATTGGGCCTAAACCAAAGATAACAGCTGTATCGCCTGTTTTCAAAGCAGATTGACGAACTGCATAAACGGCTACAGCAGCAGGTTCTGTAAGCGCAGCTTGTTCATAGCTCAAGCTATCTGGAATCACATGGACTAAATCTCCATCAAGGACACAATATTTCGCAAAACCACCATCTGCAGCAAGGCCGACAAAATTCAAGTTTGGATCGAGGTTATAATCACCAATTAAGTTGTGTTTTGCCAAAATTGGTTCGATTGTTACACGATCCCCGACTTTGACACGAGTCACATTGCTTCCAACCTCAACAATTTCTCCAGCAAACTCATGACCGAGGGTAACGGGTGCTTTTTGACCAGAATACACATGCTCTTCTGTTGGAATGAAGATTGGTCCCATCCAAGTATTCATGCAAGTCTGTCCCACAGATTCCTGTGAATTTGACTGCAACCTTTTACTTGATGAGGTTGTACTTTCAGGGACTTCTACTTCTTCGATACGAACGTCCTTTCTTTGCCATGCCAGCGGGCAGCTTTCATTGTTTCCATATGATTCTCCTATTTTTTTCCATGAATTGCAATTTCCCTTTTCAGGAAACCCGACAAACTCTATTGTAAGCCTTTTCACAAACTTTGTCAAGGAAAAACTGAATAAAAAGAGCCGGCCCTTCAACTAGTCTTAATTATCTTGATTCGAGATGACTCTATTCTCCAACCGACAATCCAGCCCAGGACAAGAAGATAATTTTTCAAAACGCTCCAATCGCATTTACTGGCAGATGATAGTTGAGATAAGCTAAAATAGATGATTGGTCCCAATTCCAATGCCCACCAATGATCAAGGCCAATAGTACCGTCCGAAGATAAAACCAATCGTATTTGAGATTGACAGCAATCAGAGATCACAAGGACTGCCACATTCCAAATCCCAATCTCCCTCTGCCAACCGACAGAAACACCATATCCCGAATGACTTTCCCATATAGGATGGAAAGAAACAGTTGGAAAAATAATCGCTCCAGACATGGCGATGATGACTAGGATAAATAAGACTCTTAAAATACGATTCATCTTTTTATCTCCTTTGTGAAGTAAAATTTTTATCTCTTTACACCTTTTTTTCAGATAAAATGGGGACACCACTACAATTTAAAAAGAATGCAATATAGTCTACTTTTTGAGAGAAGGAGATCATTTCTTCATCTGATATAGTAGGATCAAGCCACACATCAATTAATAGAGATAGTGTTGTAGCTGTCTCAAAAGGATATTTTACAAGAAAACTCGCCCTTCTCATTTCCTTGATGAATGATTATCCCTACATATTTGGAAAGAATATTTACCGTATTTTTAAAGAAAACAACAAACCGAACGGTATCCTTTTGTGCCCAGTCAATGGCAGTAAGCTGTTTCATATTCTCACTGCTTATTAAATAATCAATTAATTGTAATAGTCGATTTGTTGATGAGACTACTTCGTTCTTTGTCAATTCTTCTAGAAAAGTTGAGAGGGCAATCGTTTCTTTCTCCATTAAGAGTTGTAGAATCTCTTCTTTACTTTTGAAGTGATGGTAAACAGCTCCTTTTTGACAATCCTGTCTCCGCTACTAAATCAGCCATCGTTGTTTCTTTTATAGCCTTTATTTGAAAACAAGATTAAGGCTACTTGAATAATCTTATCTTTACTTCTTTTTGATTTTTAGTTCTTGTTTCAAGTAACTCTCCTTCTAAAAACAGACCATCAGTTTGTTTTTTTATTGTATTAAATTCAGAAGACTTTGTCAATTTAAATCCATTTTTTTATTCCTTGTAAAATTAAAGAGGCTGGGACAACAGTCCTAGCCTCTCAATTTTCTTTTGGATTGTCGAGCATGAGTGGGCTCTACTACGCTGATTTCAACAGCTTTTTACAGCCCTACTCAATCTGTGCGGAGGTGGGACGACGAAATCGAATTCTAACGAATGATCGATTTCTGTCCCACTCTCTAGAATGTAAACATATACTGAAACTTTCCGCTGTGAGAAAAGTGCTAGAAACAATAGTGTTTCTAGCACTCGGTAGTTTTGAAACCTTGGGTTCAAAAACTAAGTCATGGAACTTCGTAGAAGTTCGCTGACGTCCGTACTCACTTAAGGAAAGTTTCTAAAAATGTCTTTATCATAAATCTGACAGTAACCGTCTGGTGTCTGTTGCTGTTATTCACTATCCTTCAACTTCGCCAATTCTTGGGCAAGTAACTTGAGGGCTACTTGTGGGTTGGCTTGGCCTTTGGTTGCTTTCATGAGGAAGCCTGTAAAGGCCTTGTCCGCATTCCGTTTCCCTGACTTGAAGTCGGCTACGGCTGCTTCATTGTCTGCAAAGACTTGGTGGATGATTGGAATCAAGACTTCAGGGATCTGAAATCTGTACCAATCCAGCTTTTTCGACGTATTCACGCGCACCGCCACCGTTTTTCGCCAAATGAACGAAGACTTTCTTGGCAATCTTAGATGAGATGGTTCCATCTTCGATGATGGCAATCATTTCGACCAAGTTTTCTGGTGTCAATTGGATTTCTTCCAGCGTTTTGCCTTCTGCATTCAAGAATTGAGCGACTTCACCTTGGAGCCAGTTAGACACTTGCTTGGCATCTCCACCAAGGGCTACAGCTGCTTCAAAGAAGTCAGAAGTGACTTTCGTCGCTGTCAATTGGTTGGCATCATAGTCAGACAAGCCAAGCTCTGCCACGTAGCGAGCACGGCGGTCTTTTGGAAACTCTGGCAACTCCGTACGCATTTCCTCGATCCACTCATCTGAGATTTCAAACAATGGAAGGTCTGGTTCTGGGAAGTAACGGTAATCCGCTGCTCCCTTCTTTAACACGCATAAGAATCGTGCTCTTGTTGGCTTCATCATAACGGCGTGTTTCTTGACGAATGACCCCACCTGAACGCAAGATTTTTCGCTTGACGCTCCACTTCGTATTCAAGACCTTTACGGACGTTTGAGAAAGGAGTTCAAGTTTTTCAACTCCGTCTTGGTACCAAATTCCTCTTGACCGTATGGGCGAAGGGAAATGTTGGCATCCACCCGCATCGATCCTTCTTCCATCTTGACGTCTGAAATACCAGTGTATTGGATAACTTCTTTGAGGGCTGTCAAATAGGCGTAGGCTTCTTCAGGAGAACGCATATCTGCTTCAGAAACGATTTCGATCAACGGCACTCCCTGACGGTTGAGGTCTACATAAGAGAAACCGTCTGTTCCGTGGGTGTTCTTACCAGCATCTTCTTCCAAGTGGGCCCGTTCAATCCCGATTTTCTTCGTTGAGCCGTCTTCCAATTGCACTTCAATCCAACCGTTGTAACCGATTGGCTCGTCAAATTGCGAAATTTGGTAGGCCTTTGGATTATCAGGGTAGAAATAGTTCTTACGGTCAAAGTGCATGTGCTGGTGGATATCCATATTCAGCGCCAAAGCAGCCTTGATCCCAGCATCCACAACACCCTTGTTCAAGACAGGAAGCACCCCTGGGAAAGACCAGTCAATCACATTGGTATTGGCATTTTGCTCGTTCCCAAAGTGGGCAGAGGTTGGTGAGAAAATTTTTGAGTTTGTATTCAATTCAACGTGGACTTCAAGTCCGATGACTGTTTCAAAGTTCATTAATTGTCACCTCCGAAAATAAGGGGTTGTTGCTTGTGGTAATCCGTCGTTGCTTCAAAGGCAGCTGCAGCTTGGTAGATGGTTTCTTCAGAATACTTCGGACCAATCAACTGCAAACCAACTGGAAGACCTTGAGCAAATCCTGCAGGAATCGAAATCCCTGGAAGACCCGCCAAGTTAACTGGAATGGTCAACAAGTCCGCCAAGTACATGGCAACCGGATCATGGTTAAGCGAATCCAAATCAAAGGCCACGCTTGGAGCTGTAGGACCAAGGATGAGGTCGTAATCCGCAAAGACTTTTTCGAAGTCTTGGATAATGAGGGTACGAACTTGTCCGGCTTTCTTGTAGTAAGCATCGTAGTAACCAGATGACAAACTAAAGGTACCCAGCATGATCCGACGTTTGACTTCATCACCAAAGCCTTGGCTACGAGTGTTCACGTAGATGTCATCCAAGTTCTTGGCATCTTCCGCACGGAAACCATAACGAATCCCATCAAAACGTTGCAAGTTTGAAGATGCTTCTGAAGAAGCGATGATATAGTAAACAGCAACCCCGTATTTAGAATGAGGCAGGCTGACTTCTTCGACAGTTGCTCCCAATTTTTCAAAGTGTTTAGCTGCATTAAGGATGGTTTCTTTGACTTCTGGGTCAATCCCTTCACCAAGGTATTCCTTCGGAAGGGCAATCTTCATGGCTTTGATGTCTTGACCAATCTTAGAAGTAAAGTCTGCTACACGAACAGGTGCAGATGTTGAATCCTTGGCATCTTCGCTGGCAATCACATTAAGCAATTGCGCATTTTCCTTAACAGTTGGTGCAAACGGTCCAATTTGGTCGAGTGAGCTACCAAAGGCAATGAGACCAAAACGGGAAACTGTTCCATAAGTTGGTTTGAGACCAACAATCCCGTTGAAAGCAGCCGGTTGGCGGATAGAACCACCAGTATCTGAACCAAGGGACAAACGGACTTGACCTGAAGCTGACAGCAGCTGCTGAACCACTAGAAGATCCACCAGGCACCTTGCTGTGGTCCCAAGCATTCTTAGTTGGTCCATAGTAAGAAGTCTCACCAGATCCACCCATGGCAAATTCATCCATGTTGGTCTTACCGATGACAATCATATCTTTGGCTTTGGCATTGGCAACAGCTGTCGCATCAAAGATTGGCTCGTAGTTATAGAGCATTTTTGATGCCGCAGTCGTCAAGATGCCATCTGTTGAGATATTGTCTTTGACAGCGAGTGGAATCCCTGACAGGAGGTTGTCTGCATCGATTCCTTTTTCATCAATGGCCTTGGCTTGTGCAAGGGCAGCTTCTTCAGCCACCGTTACAAAGGCATTGACGGCTTCTTCACGCGCCTTGATATCGTCAAGCGTCGCTTGTGTCAATTCCGTTGCTGAAATTTCCTTAGAGACAAGGAGGTCGTGCAACTCTTCAATGGTTTTATGGTTGAATGACATTAGGCATCTCCTCCATCTTCTAGGATAGCTGGTACCTTGATGTAGTAATTGTCTTTTTCAGGTACATTTTTAAACAAGCGGTCACGGTCAGTCCCTTTTTCAGCGATATCCGGACGCAATACGGTCTTGCGGTCAGCCATGGTCGTTGTTGGAGCAACACCTGTTGTGTCCACTTCTTCCAACAATTCCACCATGTCGACAATTTTAGACAAGGTTGTCGCAAACTCAGCTGTCTCTTCTGGAGAGAATTTCAATTTTGAAAGATTGGCAACGTGGGTTACCTCTTCTTGCGTAATTTTCATCTTGCTTCCTTTCGTGAAATGATGATTTTTTTCAATACCCTCTATTTTTACCATAATTTAGCCTAATTTGCTTGCCTTAGAAAAAATCTGTAGGACTTTTTTGTCACTACAGAATCTTCATTTTATATTTCTTTTCCGCCGAATTGCCCCATCTCCATCAGAGTCTCTTTCCAGACTTCCTGGACGTTAGAAGTGAGGTAAGAAGAGGCCAAGTCATAAGAAGCCTGATGAAATGGGGCGAGGTCGCTTTCAAAGAGCTGGACCAGCTTGTCCGCCAACTCTTTCACCAGCTCTTCTTCTGGCACTGTCTCGCTATAAGGTACCAAAAAGCCATTTTCACCCTCTTTTATAAAAGTCGGATTGCCATAACGGGCATCAAAGCCCAGCAAGGCCAAACCTGCTCCAGCCGCCTCCATCAAAGTCAAACCAAAGGTCTCCCACTGAGAAGTGGTGAGGTAGGCTCGGTAGCAAGGATAGATCTGCTGAAGATCCGCATGACCGCGTAGGTGAATATAATCTTGTGCTGCAAGCTCCTGAATCAGGTGGCGCAAGTTGTCCGCTTCTCCACCCTTTCCCATAAATATCAAACTGAAGGGCTGGGAGTTTTTCATGAGCTTGGGCCACTACTCGAATGGCCAAATCGATGCGTTTTCTTGGATCCAAGCGGGAAGCTGTGAGCACACTAAAGGGAGGTCTGTCTCCTTGTGATTCCGTCAATTCTTCTAGATGCCCTACTGGAATGCTATAGATTGGAATTCCTTGGCATCCTTGTTTAGCAAGTGTCTGCTCCAAGACTTCTTTTTGAAGATCCGTTGCCGTGATGAAGTAATCGAAGCGTTTGGCATACTTGAACACATAATAATACTCATAGTTGAGATGGCCATTTTCAAATTCATGCTCCGAATGAAACACCATGGCGAGCTTTGAAGGAGCAACTTTCTCCAACAAAGGGCGGGCAAAATCCATGCGCGAAGCCCGATCAAGCAGAATCAGATCTTCTTCTTTTAGCGACAGCTGCGACAAAAAACGTCTCATCACTTCTGTATGGTTGGTCAAAATCTCAGGCCCCAGTTTATAGAGCCAGCTTCCACCTAACCTCAATTCTTCAAAAGCGATAGTTCCATCTTGATTGTGATAGGTCCGTCTGACAACACTACCATACTGAAAATACTCTGTAGCAAGTTTACAAGCTCCATAATACTCTCGCTTGATTCTATTTCCAGCCAAAAGATAGTCTACATAGCGGACACAGTTTGGATGATAGGGATCCAGATGAAAGGTCAAGGCGTTTCCATCCGCAAATTGGTAGCGAATGGCTCTTTCCGTTTTTTCAACAACATCCAGACGAGTCAGTTGAAACTCCATTTGCAAGGCCCCTACCGTCTTTTGAGGGACCGTAGTCTGTTGATCCGTAAAAGCTAAATGGGCAAAAAGCAGTTCCTCATCCCGGTGCCCCAATGAGAGGTAGTAGGCTAATTTTTCTGGAGTGGGCCAAGTGGTAAAGACAAACTTCGCTGCCACTCCTAGTCCCCGGAGCATCTTTGCCCGAGAGGCTTGTGCAACATCGACCCCATTGGGTTCAAATCCCACTAATAGATTAAAGGTATAAATGGTCATGCTGTCCCTCCCTCTAATCGCTTAAACAGCTCTTCCAAAGCTTCTTTTTCAGGCAATTTCAAGATTCGTGCCTGCTCTCTTACCAATTCTTTGTAGGCCTCTGGATGCTGGAGCACTATTTCTAGTTGCTGTTCCATTTCTTCGACTGAATCTGTAATCGTGCTCAATTTTTTATAAGCTTCATGGTGCACGGTAGTCTTCAACCCAAACAAGACTTGCCCATTTTCAAGAGCATGAAGACTACTACTCCACACTTCTTCTCCCTGGTTGCAATCCAGATAAATAGAGCAGCTGGATAACAAGTCCTCATATTTGTCCAGCGAAATCCCTGGATAGAGGCGCACATTGGAGCGAGTTGCTAAGTCTGTTAATTTTGGCCCCATAGCCGTCAAAGCAGCAATGTGAAAGGTCACTTGTGGGAATTGATGGACTAGGCTAGATAGGCCTTCGACCTCTTGAGAAGCCGTCATGACCAGAGCTTCTGGTTGAAAACTTTCCTGCTCCACATCTACCAGCCCTGACAAGACTGTAATCCCGTCTTTTTGCTCCCTCAACAGACCATCTTCTACCAACAAAAATCTGATCTGACTTGTTCTTTGATCTCGTCTAGATCATGCGCATTACTGGCACAATAGGCGAGTCTTTCCTTTAGGTATCTCTTTTCACAACATCTAGCAATGCCTTGATCCATCAAAAAGAATGGCTTCATCTTCCGGCAAGACTTGTTCTCAAAGACAGCTCTTTGCAGCTCTTCCTTACTGGCATACAGGCGATCCCGTCCCTTAGGAGTTTGATGCAAAAAGATTCCTTGTGAGACAAAGTGAAGCAAGACTTCTTCTTGCTGACGGTTCAAATAAATGTCTAAATATGGTTGACCGGTTTCCGTAAGGAGACTCTGTTTGCTTCTCCAGCCATAGCGGTTGTAGACATCAATGGATACGATCTCTTCTCCCTGACCAAACCATTCCACTCTGTCAACCGTTCGCGACAAGATATCCTCTCGCAAAACCACGTTGGCACGACGTTCCTCACCATCAAAAAGATAGGTCGTGATCCCTAGTGTCCAACATTCCCATAATTCTGGAACTGCTAGATCATTGAAAAATAAAGGTTTTCCAATTTTTGATGCTGGGTCTTTTTGGGTAAAAAAGGTCGCAAGACTCTCTGTCTGTTGGTCCAAATCTGTTTCCAGATTGGTCACAAATACTCGGTAGGGCTGGCTAAGTTTGTCCAAGTATTTTTGCAAACGATCCAGCTCTCTGGTCTGCTCTGATGCAATAATGAACATGCTGATCCTTTCTCATCAATAAGGGGTTAGTCCATCGTTTCAATAAAACGGAGGTTGGTCACCACGCGCTCATAGGTTTCTGATCCCTTGCAAGCCTGCTTCCTCTAATTTTTCAAGGGCCCGTTTCAAGCGCGTTTTGTAGATATAGCGATGCCAGGTCAAATCATAGCCCAACATCCCCAGTAGAGCCAACTTCTCCTGCTTAGCTTCCATCTCATCGACGACTCGCTTTTCTGTCCAAACCTGGGACAGAGTATCTGCACGGCCCACACGATACCAATAAATACATTTCTCCGTATGAACTACCCGATGGGCTTTTAAGAAGAGCTTGTACATCAGGAAGTTGTCTTCGACATTTTTTCCGACCGGAAAACGAAGCCCTTCAAATAAGTTACGCTTATAGAGCTTCATCATAGCGCAAGCCCAGGCCATATCTCTTCAGGTCGACTGCAAACAGAGGAGATAAATCTTGTGTAAAGATCATATCACAATCCAGATAGAGGATCCGTTCTTCTTCCACAATCTCTGGAATAGAGTAGCGGAAATAGGTCGCATAGTGAATGTGGCTACTCGGAAGCGAGAAGGACTGAAATTTCTCTGGAGACATCCGACAATTGATCACTTCTGAATCCAATAGGCGCAAGCGCCGATTCATGATAGCAAACCACTCTGTTGGTAGATCTTCATTTAAGACATAAATTTTTTCAACTGGTCCTGATGGGCACACAGTGACTTCATTGCGGTTTCCAACTTTTCCATATAAGATAAATTGGCTGAAAACACAACAGCTTTTTTACTCATAACTCCCCCTTATTTTCTTTCATTAGGATACCATTTTCAAGAGAGGAATACAATCTCCAGGCTCGAAAAAGAGGCCTAGACAAGTGTCTATAACCTCTATTCCATAAGTTTCTTATTTTTCATCCACGGCAGCTAATGTGGTATCCACCAAATTCGCTCCCAAAACATGTTTAAAGTGATTTAAGGCAAACTGGTGATTTTCAGGAGTGAGTGACGCAACTGCAGGCTCTACCACTTCAATCTGATAACCCAGATTGTAGGCATCAACCGCTGTATGGAGGACACAGATGTCCGTTAAGACTCCCGTCAAAAATAACAGTATCTACACAACGTTCTCGAAGACGGATATCCAAGTCCGTTCCCGAAAAGGCAGAATAATGACGCTTGTCCATCCAAAAGACGCGTGGATCAGCTTGATGTTGCTGATAAAAATCAGCTAAGGGGCCGTACAAGTCTCGTCCACTAGTCCCAATGATATTATGGGGTGGGAAGAGCTTGCTCTCTGGATGAAAAGCATCGTCCACATCATGTGCATCAATAGCAAAAAAGACATAGTCTCCTTGGTCAAAGGCCAACTGGGTCACCTGGGCAATGCTATCAGAAATGGCTTGTGCAGGAGCTCCTGCTGTTAGCTTTCCTTCATCCGCTACAAAAATCAAAGGTGTAGTCAATCGAAATTAATGCTTTAGTCATTAGTAGTCTCTTTTCTTAATTTCTTCAAAGATATCTGGGATCAAAACTTTGAGGTAGGTCCCCTTCATCCCGAGAGAGCGACTTTCAATTATACCGGCTGACTCCAATTTCCGCAGCGCATTGACAATCACAGAGCGCGTAATGCCAATTCGATCTGCAATGACCGAAGCCGTCAACTGCCCTTCATTCCCTTTCAATTCACTAAGGATGGCAGAAACCGCCCGCAATTCAGAGTAAGACAAGGTATTCACAGCCATATTGACTGCAGTACGGCGACGAATGTTTTTCTCGTCTTCTTCTCGTTGGAAGTTCAACATCTGAATCCCAACTACTGTACTGGCAATCTCAACCAGGATCAAATCATCATCATCAAACTCTTTATCATTGCGCCAAATGATCAGGGATCCTAAGCGAATTCCAGATACATGAATGGGCGCAATGGTCGTTAAGCCATCAGGAAATTCAGACTTGGTCTCTACTGGAAAGATACTTAAATCATGATCCACATCTAAATTTGCCTCTGTATCATAGACTAAACTGGCTGCTTTAGCATAATCTTCTGGTAATTTTTTTGTTGTCAAAAAAAGCCTCAACCCGGTCATTATTAGTCTTGTAACGCATGAAAATAACCTAGGAGGGTTCCCTTGCTATTAATAATACAGGCATTACAGTCAATGATGTCCGCCAATTGCTGGGCAATATCATTGTAAGGCATCTCGACTTGCAACTGTTCATCCGTTCGTTTCAAGATAGATGTAATTTTACGTGTTTTTTTCTAATAAGTTTGCCATAATAAACCTCGCATATAGTCAGCTAAAGTATATCATATAAACGGAGGAAATTCAATCGAATTATCTGAAAATTATTTATTTTTTTCTACAATTATGTGCAATTCAGAAAAATGTCAATAAGATAACATCCATTTTATAGAATAGATCAAAAGAGAGTAGGACAGAAATCGGTCATTCGTTAGAATTCGATTTCGTCGTCCCACCTCCGCACAGCTTCAACAGTCTGGGAGACTGTTGAAGGTTGCAGATAAAGGAAACATAGTTTCCGTCAACATAGGGCATCTTTGAAGCTTAAAAAGCGAACAAAGACTTAGGATACTTGCTTCGCAAGTTCTATCCGCCACCTCAAAGCAGTGCTTTGAGCACTCAACCACTGCGTCTTGCTCGACAATCCAAAAGACAATTGAGAGGCTGGGACTTTTGTCCCAGCCTCCTTGATTAGCGTTTGTATTGTTGCAAGAAGCGTGTCATTTTTTTCTTGAATTTGAGCCAATTCATCTACACGTGGTAAGTAAACAATCCGGAAGTGATCTGGGTCCTTCCAGTTAAATCCACGTCCATGAACCAAGAGAATCTTTTCTTGTTTCAAGAACTCTAAAACAAATTGCTCATCATCATCGATCCGGTACATTTCCCGATCGATCTTAGGGAAGATATAGAGACCGGCTTTTGGTTTGACTGCTGAGAGACCAGGAATCTCATTGATGGCTTTGTAGATAAAGTTACGTTGCTCGTAGATTCGTCCACCTGGAAGCAAGAGTTCATCTACAGATTGGTAGCCTCCAAGGGAGGTTTGAACAACTTGTTGAGCCAAGACGTTTGAACAAAGACGCATATTGGACAACATATTCAAGCCTTCAATATAGCCCTTCACATGATGCTTGGGTCCAGATAGAACCATCCAACCAACACGAAAACCTGCAATCCGGTGAGATTTTGACAAACCATTCATACTCACACAGAAGAGATCCGGTGCTAGACTCGCGATAGCCGTGTGTTTTTCACCATCCATCACCAAGCGGTCATAAATTTCATCCGCAAAGATGATCAAGTTGTTTTGACGAGCGATCTCAACAATCTCAAGTAGAATCTCATCTGGATAGAGAGCCCCAGTTGGGTTGTTAGGATTGATCACAACGATGGCTTTTGTATTTGAGGTAATTTTCGACTTGATATCCTCAATATCTGGATACCAATTTGCCTCTTCATCACAAAGGTAATGGACTGCATTCCCACCAGCTAGACTGACTGCTGCTGTCCAAAGAGGATAGTCTGGCATCGGAATCAAGACCTCATCGCCATTGTCGAGCAGCCCTTGCATGGACATCACGATCAGCTCACTCACTCCATTGCCGACGTAAATATCTTCGATATCCACATTGGGAATTTTCTTTAACTGGCAGTACTGCATAATAGCCTTGCGGGCTGAAAAAATCCCTTTCGAATCCGAATACCCTTCACTATCACGCGCATTCATAATCAAATCATGGATCACTTCATCTGGTGCTGTAAAACCAAACTCAGCTGGGTTCCCTGTATTTAAACGGAGAATCTTTTCCCCATTTGCTCGCATGCGCATAGCTTCTTCCAAAACTGGACCACGAATATCATAAGCGACATGTTCGAGTTTGCTTGATTTATTATATTCTTTCATATTCTGCCTCGATTCACGAAATTATCTCTATTATACCACTAGTTCAAATAGAGTACAAACTGAGAACTTTAAAAATTCCTCAGAAATAAGATAGAAAAAGCTAGACTTTACCTTTACATTCCAGCTAAAAAGAGATAAAATATAAGTGTATAGGGAATGGAAGTACCTTCTATTCTATCCATGTTTTCAAGCTATCAGGAGGTAGGATTATGTCTCAAAAATATGAAAACATTATGGTCGCTGTCGACGGCTCTCATGAAGCAGAATTGGCATTTGAAAAAGGGGTCAATGTTTCTCTTCGTAATGGCTCTAAATTGACCATTGTTCACGTCATCGATACCCGTGCCCTGCAAAGCGTCTCAACTTTTGATGCTGAAGTGTATGAAGAATTGCAAGAAGAAGCCAAGGAGTTGCTCAAAGGCTACAAGGAACGTGCCGAAAAAGTCGGCGTTCAAAATATTGCGACTGTTGTAGAGATGGGAAATCCAAAGGTCCTCTTGGCCAATGATATCCCAAGTAAAGAAGGGGTTGACCTCATAATGGTCGGGGCTACCGGACTCAATGCATTCGAACGTCTCATGGTCGGTTCCTCCTCAGAATACATCCTTCGCCATGCTAAAGTAGACTTACTAGTGGTGCGTGATAAAGATAAAAACCATGTAAGAAACAAAAGAGGCTGGGACAAAAGTCCTAGCCTCTCAATTATTTTTGGATTGTCGAGCAAGACGCAGTGGTTGAGTGGGCTCTACTAAGCTGATTTCATCAGCTTTTACAGCCCTACTCAACTGTGCGGAGGTGGGACGACGAAATCGAATTCTAACGAATGACCGATTTCTGTCCCACTCTCTTTTAGTTTTCTTTTGTTACTTCTTTTGGTTTTGCGTGTTTTTTTCGTAAGCTTTTCAGTTGGCGATCCAGCTCTTTTTTTGATGGCAGGTTCCGGGGCGTATTTTTCTTCCCCAATCATCTGGCTTCAGAATTTTTGTGGGTTACTGGATCAAAGTGTGCCTTTCCATCTGGGAAAATCTTCCCCATATTGGCACGGTGAACAATCTCAAAAACCTCTTCCGGATCGACCCCCATTAAGACGAAGCTACCATAAGTCAGATAGAGCGTATCGATCAAGGCATCGACCTGCCCCACCATGGAAATCTCAGCCGGATGCTTGCTTCGAACCTTCTCCGCCGCCTTGTCCAAGGCTTCATGAAGAGCTGCTACCGAGTGATCAAATTCTTCTTCGTTCGAGCTAGCTGCTCGGACAAATTCCACCAGCTCTTCCTGCTTGAACATGGTCCGGTAGAGGGCATCTTGAGACTGCCAAACAACCGGTTTTTTTCCTGGGTTTTTCCCATCCATCACGCCATGGAAAGTTTTGACCTTATTGAAGTGATCATCCTTAGAAAGAAAGAGTTCTTTCTCTGAGAGAATACCAAAGTGTTGCAGGGCTTTTTGGATACCATCCTTACTATTACTGGTCGTGGTATGCTTGGCAATCGCTTTGACACTAGTCGTCCCATTCCCCATCGCAATCGACAAACCTACGCCTGAAAGCATCTCTAAGTCATTATCTGAATCTCCAAAAGCCATGACTTCATCAATATCAAAGCCAAATTCCTGACCAACGATACGAATTCCTTCCAGTTTAGAAATTCCTGGATTGAGAACGTCTGCTGCAAAGGGGCTGGACCGTGTAAATTTCAGATGCGGAAACTCTTTTTCAATTTTTGCAGTCTCTTCTGGGCTTGATAAAATCAATACCTGGTAGATGGGTTCCTGCGCTAGCGCATAGAGGGTTTCCTGGTCTTGCGGAACCACTTTACTGACCACTTTATTAAAGCCTCGACTGACGGTACGAGCCATCTTGCGAGGCACAAAGCGACTGGACCAAGTCGAAATAGGACTCATCCCAAAACTCATAATACGAGAACCACATACACCATCTTTGGTTCCTAGAGCAATTTCCTTACGGTGCTCCTGAGCATAGTCAATCAGCTGGTGCAAACTCTTTGTCGATTGGACTGGTAAATAATACGCGGTCCTTGGTTACTATATACTGGCCATTATAGGTCACAGCAAAATCAAAGCCGTAGCGCTCCATGAAAGGTTTAACAAAAGCTGGACCTCGACCCGTTGCAAGTCCAACATAAATTCCTTCCTCTTTTAAAGATTGGATAGCTTTTTCGGTCGATTTGAGGACTGCTCGACTGTCATTCACCAAGGTCCCATCGATATCAAAAAAGACTGCTTTTATTTCCATGTCTACTGTTTCTTTCTTTTTATGATAAAATAAATTATATCACATATTCCAAGGAGCTTCACATGTTTAAGAAAATTTTAGCACTACATACCGGAGGGACCATTTCCATGGCAGCAGATGACTCCGGAGCAGTGATCACCAATGAAGTTAATCCCATGACCCAAGTTACTTCTCCAATTGAAGGAATGGAAGTCACTTCTGAGGATATCTTCAATCTACCAAGTCCACAAATGACACCGCATCACATGTTAGCTCTATACCAAAGAATCAAAGAGGCAGCCAGCCACTTCGATGGGATCGTCATTACACACGGGACAGATACGCTAGAAGAAACAGCTTATTTTTTGGATACCATGGAGTTACCAGACATCTCCGTGGTGATTACTGGAGCCATGCGAAGCTCCAACGAACTAGGAAGCGACGGTGTCTATAATTTCTTAACAGCCCTCCGAGTGGCTGCCGATCCAAAAGCACGTGATAAGGGGGTCTTAGTCGTCATGAATGACGAAATTCATGCGGCCAAGTACGTTACCAAAACCCACACCACCAATGTCGGCACCTTCCAGACACCAACTCATGGCCCACTCGGTTTTGGTCATGAAAAAGGAAATCTCTTCTTTAAAACAGCTGAGCCACGAGTGCGCTTCGATCTCGATAAAATTGAAGGTTTCGTTCCCATTATCACTACTTATGCTGGAATGAAAACCGATCTGCTAGATCTACTGGATCACTCAAAAATTGATGGCCTCATTATTGAAGCCTTTGGAGCTGGAAATATCCCTAAAGAAACTGCCCATAAACTCCAAGAATTTATAGACGCCGGACTTCCAATCGCTTTAGTATCCCGTTGCTTCAACGGAATTGCAGAACCCGTGTATGCATATGAAGGCGGTGGCGTTCAACTCCATCAAGCAGGTATCTTTTTCATCAAAGAATTAAATGCCCCCAAAGCTCGCCTTAAGCTCCTCATCGCCCTCAATGCCGACCTAAAAGGACAAGAACTCAAAGAATATATCGAAGGGTAAAACAAGATACACAATCCGCAGCTAGTGTTCATTTAATACGATAGAAAGCCCGTTATATGCAATCTTAAAAGTGAGTAGACTGGAAACAACAAATTTCCACTCTACTCACTTTTTATAATCTAATCTAAATGTTCTTGCTTCTCAAAATAAAGCGAGAGCAAATGCCAGTCTGGGTGTTCTCGCCAATTTGGCGTCGTTACAATCTGACTAGCGACTTTCCGCGCTTCTTCAAGAATGGGGTAATCTTCTACTAAATCGGCTACTTGAAATTCTGGAAGCCCCGATTGACGGGTACCAAAGATTTCACCTGAACCACGAATTTTCAAATCTTCTTCAGCAAGGACAAACCCGTTTGTCGTCTCTGTCATGATTTTCATGCGCTGTTTGCCACTATCTGTCTTAGGATTCGCAACCAGGATAGCATAGGATTGCTTATTTCCGCGACCAACCCGGCCTCGAAGCTGGTGCAGTTGGCTAAGGCCAAACCGATCTGCATCCATGATGACCATGACAGTTGCATTGGGCACATTGACTCCAACTTCAATAACGGTTGTGGATACCAAAATATCGACTTGGTGCTCTTTAAAGGCCTGCATGATGGCATCTTTTTCTTCACTTTTCATCTTCCCGTGAAGAAGAGAAACACGTGCTCGCTGTCCAAAGAAAAGCAGTTAATTCCTCTTGAAGCGCCAGGGCATTTTTAAATCCAGCGCTTCTGACTCCTCAATCAAGGGGAAATAAAGTAAGCTTGAGAACCATTACCGAGTTCTTTCACCAACCAGTCGAGGACCACTTCTAACTGTTCATGTTTGACCCAACGTGTCTTAATTTCCTTGCGTCCAGCTGGCATTTGATCAATGATCGACACGTCCATATCCCCGAAGGCCGTAATGGCCAAGGTCCGAGGAATAGGGGTGGCCGTCAGCATTAAGACGTCTGGGTTTTGACCTTTTTCTCGAAGGATGCGGCGCTGAGCAACCCCAAAACGGTGCTGCTCATCAATAATGACCAATCCAAGATCTTGGTAGTGAACCCCTCTTGGATCAAGGCATGCGTCCCCACAATTAGTTGAGCTTGTCCTGAGGCGATCTCTTCTAAGACTTCTCGCTTCTCAGCCGCCTTTAATCCGCCTGTTAGAAGAGCAACCGGTAGATCTGGGAAGAGATTTTCCAAACTTTCTTTATGCTGCTCAGCTAGAATCTCTGTCGGAACCATCAAAGCTGCTTGCTTACCAGCACTAATCGCTGCATACATGGCAAGACCGGCCACGACTGTCTTCCCGCTTCCCACATCCCCTTGAAGCAAGCGGTTCATATGGTAAGAAGAAGCCATATCTGTCAAGATTTCATTCAAGCTGTTTTCTTGGGCTTGTGTCAGCTCAAAAGGGAGCTGTTTTTTTCGGTCTGCCATTTTTTCTGGATCCCAGGCCAAGGAAATCCCTTGGCTAGCATCGTGATTTTCTTCTTTTAGCACTTGGAGTTGTAACTGAAAAAAGAGGAGCTCTTCAAACTTCACCCGTCGAAGGGCTTGTTTGTATTCTGCCAAGTCTCTAGGAAAATGCATGGCTTGCACTGCTTGAGAGCGTGACAAGAGTTGATAACGCTCCCGCAAAACTTGGGGCAAATTCTCTTCTAAAAGCTGATCCAAGCCCTGATCGAATGCTATTTTGATTAATTTCACCAGGCTGTTTTGGCTGACTCCTTGCGTCACCCGATAGACTGGCTGCAAATCATCTTCCACCTGAGCCAAGAGCTTCATCCCCGTCAAACTGCCTTTTTACCTTGTCCCATTTCCCAAAAATCGCTACTGTTTGCTGAACCTCGATTTTGTCTGCTAAATAGGGTTGGTTGAAAAATTAACCGCAATCACTTGGTCCCCTTGTTTGATTGAAAAGCGCAAGCGATTTCGTTTGTAGCCATAATATTGGACATTGGCTGGCGTTGCTACCACCCCAGAGATAACTGCTTTTTCCCCATCTTCTAACTCTAAGACATTGCGCGTTTTAAAGTCTTCATAGCGAAAGGGAAAATACAAGAGTAGATCTTCTAAGGTTTCAATCCCTAATTTTTTAAATTTTTTTCCGCTGATTTTTGGGCCAACACCAGGCAGTACGGATAAGGGTTGGTGTAAATTCATTGTTCCTCCTTTCTTTGATAAAAAAGCAGGCCCTACCGGGAAAGTCCCACCTGCTTTTTTTATTCTTCACCTGCATAGTCACGAGGAATCCGATCACTCAAGAGACAGACTACTTCATAATTAATGGTACCACGGTAGTCCGCAATCTCTGTTGCCGTAATTTCTTTCTCGCCGTCTCGGCCAATCAGGGTAACCTTGGTTCCCAGAGGTAATTCTTCTGGAAGGCGAACAGTAATCTGGTCCATCGAAACCCGGCCAACAATGGGACAATACTCGCCCTTAATTAGCACATGGAAATTTTTGCATCTCTCGGATCCAACCATCCGCATAGCCAATGGGAATCGTCCCGATCCATTGGGGTTCTTCTGTCGTATAAGTTGCCCCGTAGCCAATATCTTGACCGGCTTCTAACTGTTTGACATGAACTAACTCACTTACTAAACTCAAGGCTGGCTTGATTTCATAAGGCAAGGCTAGCACTGAACCACTCGGATTCAAGCCATACATGACATCTCCCAGACGAACAGCTGTGAAAATCGTATCCGCATGCCACAAAGAGGTAGCAGAATTACTAGCGTGAACAATGGGAGGAAGGATTTCAAGAGCAGCCAATACTTCTTTGAAAAAGTGATATTGCGCTTGAAATTTTTGATCATCTGCTTCATCTGCTGTCGAAAAATGAGTAAAGATTCCCTCAATTTCAGCACCAGCCGCTAAGAGTAGGCGTTCAGCCTCTTTGATCTCTTCGATTCTTCGGAATCCAATCCGCCCCATTCCTGAGTCCACCTTAATATGGACCTTCAATCCCGATAAATCTTCTTCTACAAGCAATTGATTCAACCAAGCAAGACTAGCCACCGTTAAGCGGATGTCATGCTCTTTGGCCAGACTCACTGTTTCGCTTGGTACTACTCCCAAAATCAAAATAGGGTGTTGCAAGCCTACCTCACGGATTTCAAGGGCTTCATCCATATTGGAGACACAAAAGCCATCTACTTGAGCTGCCAATTTTTTGGTTACTGCAACAACCCCATGACCATAGGCGTTGGCCTTTACGACTGCATATTTCAAGGCTTGACTCGGAATATGCTCACTGACTTGTTGCACATTAAAGGCAATGGCATCCAAATCTACTCTTGCAACAGTTGGTCTATGTTTACTTGCTTTCATTTTCTTCCTCCAAAATGACACTGGTCGAGACTAAGTCTCCCTTGTGACTGATCGAAATCCATACCTTCCCAGAAAAAGGAGACTTGGAAAAATAAGGAGCTCCTTGGGTATCATTTAAAATTTCTAAATCTTGAAAACCAACCGGTCCAATCCCTGTTCCCATAGCCTTTGAAAAAGCTTCTTTGGCTGACCACCGGCCCGTTAAATATTCCATCTTCCGTTTTCCAGATAATGCTTCAAAACGCTCTTGCTCAGACTTGGTTAAGACTTTTTCTGCAAATCGTGCATTCTTTTGATAGGCTTTTTCAATCGCAGCGATCGATTCAATATCGATGCCATGTCCTTTGATCATCTTGTTTCATCCTTATCTATCGTTTCAGCATTTATTGACTGACAAAAGTAAAGGGGCCAAAGAATCACTCCTTCCGCCCCTGCCTTTTACTTATTCATGCTTGCAATTTCTTTGACCAAGGCCTCTGTTTTTTCCCAACCTAGGCATGGGTCTGTGATGGATTGACCATAAACTACTGGTTCATTTTGACGGCCATCTTCTAGATAGGATTCAATCATGAAACCACGAACTAAAGTTGCCAAGTCCTTGTTCCAAGCACGATTCATCATGATTTCTCTCACGATGCGTACTTGCTCTTCAAATTGTTTGCCAGAATTGTCATGGTTGGTATCCACCAGGATGAAGGGATGTTGCAAGCCCATTTCGCTGTAGCGTTTTGCTGCAGCTAGCAAATCTTCATAGTGGTAGTTTGGAACATTCTTACCAGTTGCATCCAAGCCTCCACGAAGGATCGCATGGGCTAAAGGATTTCCTGATGTTTCCACTGCTTGAGCATTGAACAAGAAGTTTTGGGGATGTTGGGCCGCATAAATCGCATTGAACATGACAGAAAGATTTCCAGAGGTTGGATTCTTCATGCCTGTTGGAGCAGAGATCCCACTAGATACAAAGCGGTGTTCCTGGTCTTCGACTGAGCGCGCTCCAATCGCGTGGTAGGAAATCAAATCTTCAACGTAAGGAAGACTCGCTGGGTAAAAGCAATTCATCCGCAGTCGTTAAACCAGTCTCCGTAATCACACGGTAGTGGAGATGGCGCACAGCTTTTAAGCCATCGACAAAGCTTGGTGCAGCCTGTGTATCTGGTTGGTGCATCAAGCCTTTGTATCCATCCCCATTAGTCCGAGGCTTAGCCGTATAGACCCGCATAACGATAAAAATCTGATCTTTCACTTGCTCTTGCAAGTCTGCCAAGCGACGGGCATACTCCATCACCGCTTCTTCATTATCAGAAGAACAAGGCCCAATCACAAGAAGGATCCGTTGGTCTTCTCCTTTGATAATCGCCTCCAACTCCCGGTCACGTGCTTCTTTACGCTCCAAGCCTGAACCTTCTAAGCGGTAAAGCGAAGTGATTTCTTGCTCATCAATCTTATTGCTCTTCCTAATGAATACCATACGGCCTCCTTTTTGGTCTCTAGACCCTTCCTTTCCTCCTTAGAAGAGGAAATCTTAAGATTTACGTCCGTGACAGTTTTTAAACTTCTTACCGGAACCACAAGGGCACAAATCATTGCGTTTCACTTGTGACAAATCAATTTCTGCTGGAATATCCTGTTGTTGCGCTGCAATATTGCGAGTAGCAGTTGTTGAAATGCTGTGTTCTGTACGTGGACGTTCTTGTTCGTGAATTTGGGCTTTCATCATGAGACGAGTAACATCAAATTCAATCGATCCAATCATATCATTAAACATACGGAAACTTTCTGATTGGTATTCGACCACTGGGTTATTTTTGCGCATACCCACGGAGTCCAACTGCATTTCGCAATTGATCCAAAGCATCGATATGGTCTGTCCACTTGCTGTCCACCACTCGAAGGATCAATACTTTTTGGAACTCTTGCACAGACTCTTCGTCACGCAATTTTGCTACTTGACTGGCATAGATTTCTTCTGCCCGTCCATACAAGTAGTCGATGACTTCCTTGTCTGATTTTCCTTCAATATCACTTTCAGAAATCGTATCTTCTGGAACCAAATTGTATTTGGCAAAGTTCAGAATCGCTTCAATGCGTTCTTCCTTGCTTGAGTGGCTAGCTCCTTCAACAATCCGTTTGATGGTCCGTTTAATCATAGCCATGATTTCAGGAGCTAAGTCGCGTTTAGCTGTGATCACATCATAGCGTTCTGCATAGATAATTTCCCGTTGTTCCCGCATGACGTCATCGTATTGAAGGACTTGCTTACGAGTATCGTAGTTATTTCCTTCAACCCGTTTTTGTGCTCCCTCTACTTGGCGGGTAAACATGTTTGAACGAATAACCGATTCTTCTTCACTCAACTTGAAGCGGTCGAGCACTGCTTTGATCCGTTCTGAACCAAAACGACGCATCAACTCATCCTCAAGAGACAAGTAGAATTGAGATTCCCCTGGATCCCCTTGACGTCCTGAACGTCCACGAAGCTGGTTGTCGATCCGACGACTTTCGTGACGCTCGGTCCCGATCACACAAAGTCCACCGAGTTCGCGAACCCCTTCACCGAGCTTGATATCGGTACCACGTCCGGCCATGTTGGTCGCGATGGTAACCGCACCGCGTTGACCAGCATTCATGATGATTTGTGCTTCTTTGTAGTGGTTTTTCGCATTCAAAACTTCGTGAGGAACACCTGCTTGAACCAACAATTGAGAAAGGTAATCACTGGTTTTCAACGGCAACTGTACCTACTAGGACTGGTTGACCTTTTTCATGACGAGCCTTGACATCTTCCACAACAGCCTTGAATTTTTGATTTCAAGCTTGGGTAGAGAAGGTCTGGATGGTCAATACGGGCAATCGGACGGTTGGTTGGAATAGGAATCACGCGAATGTTGTAAATTTCACGGAACTCTTCTTCTTCCGTTTTTCCCTGTCCCTGTCATCCCTGACAACTTCTTATACATACGGAAGAGGTTTTGGTAGGTAATCGATGCAGACGTTTTGGTTTCTTCTTGAACTGGTACACCTTCCTTGGCCTCGATTGCTTGGTGGAGACCATCAGAATAGCGACGCCCTTCCATGGTACGACCCGTAAATTGATCGACAATCAAGATTTCTTGATCTTCACTCACCACATAGTCGATATCCAAAATCATGATGTAGTTGGCACGAAGGGCGTTGTCGATAAAGTGAGTCAAAGCTACGTTTTCAATATCGTACAAGTTTCAAGATTAAAGTAGCTTTCTGCCTTATCGATTCCTGAATCAGACAAACCGATGGTTTTAGATGGGACATCGATAATGTAATCGTCCTCTGTCAAGGTCTTCACATAAGCATCCGCCATGTGATAGAGCTGGCTCGTATCAGAAGCTGTCTGACCAGAAACGATCAACGGTGTACGCGCTTCGTCAATCAAGATTGAGTCTACCTCATCGACCAAGGCATAATTCAATGGACGTTGAACCATGTTTTCTGCACGCACAACCATGTTGTCACGTAGGTAGTCAAATCCGATCTCTGAATTGGTTGAGTAAGTAATATCACAGAGGTAAGCTTCTTTTTTCTCAGCTGGAGATTTTGCTGCCAGGTTGATCCCTACTGAAAGGCCAAGCCATGAGTAAAGTTCTCCCATCTCTGTTGCATCCCGCTCTGTCAGGTATTCATTGACGGTAACAACGTGTACCCCTTTACCAGACAAGGCATTCAAGTATACAGGCATGGTTGCTGTCAAAGTCTTTCCTTCCCCTGTACGCATCTCTGGAACGTCACCATGGTGAAGGACGATCTCCCCCCATGACCTGAACCTTGTATGGGAACAAACCAAGTACACGTTTTGCTCCTTCACGGACTACCGCAAAGGCTTCGTACAAGAGATCATCCAAAGACTCACCATCTTGGTAGCGTTGCTTAAACTCAACTGTTTTCGCTTTTAATTCGTCATCCGTCAAAGCTGCCATTTGGTCTTCATAAGAAAAGACCTTATCAGCCATTTTTTCAAGGCGTTTGATTTCGCCTCGATCATTTTCAATAATTGTTTTTACTAAATTTGCCATTTTTTTCCTTACTTTGATTTTTTCAAAATCTAAAATGTTCTTTTTATTCTAGCATTTTTTAAACATTTTTTCAAGATCAAGGCTGTATCTTACAAGACTTTCGAGTGGTTTTTTTCGTGTAAGAAAATCCAAAAAGATGCCTGCTCAAGCAGACATCTTTTCTTTAGGCGATCGTTATTCAGACAAATGGTAAGAATAGCTTGCCACAACCACTTCTTCATGCCAACGAAGTGCGTACTTCAATTTCAAACTCATTTGGTTGTGGAGAATATTTTGCCAATGTTTTTTAGGGATGAATTGAGGGACTAAGACTGTGACAGTATTCCCTTTTTCCTTAGCTTCCTCAGCTACTTTAGAGACAAATTCAACTGTTGGTTGAATAATATCCCGGTAGCTGGTCATGACATTTTCAAAGCGGATATGAGGGAAATAGTGCTTAAATTCTTCTGCCACCTCTGCATCTTTCACCTTGGTTTCTTCCGTTGAGACGTGCATGGCTATGACGTCATTTCCTAGGCTATTGGCATAACTCATCGCTCCCACACTTACCTGAGTGACATTTCCGACAAGGACGATCACGGTATTGCCCGCATAACTTGTCTTTTCGATCCTACCTCCCAAGCGCAATTGAGCCGCAACTTTATCATAGTGATTGCGGATACTCAAGAACATCCAAAGCAAAAGACCAATAATAGGGAAGAAGGGCCAGATTTCACGTAAACGGAAGAGCAAGAGAATCAAGACAATGCCGTAACAGATAATAGCACCAATGATATTGGCGATCGAGTACTTAAGAAACCCTCTTTGATATTGGCGTTTCCAGTGAATGACCATCCCTGTTTGAGAAAGGGCAAAAGGAATGAAGACCCCAATGGTATAAAGCGGAATCAAGCTTTCTGTTTGCCCATCAAAGATCAAGAGCAAGACGATGGCACCAATCGCCAAGGTCAAAATCCCATTGGAATAGCCCAGACGATCCCCTTTTTCCATATACATGTGTGGCATGTATTTGTTTTTAGCCATGTTAAAGGCCAACATTGGAAAGGCTGAGAACCCAGTATTCGCCGCAACTGCCAAGATCAAGGCTGTTGATAATTGGAAAACGTAGAAGAAGGCTTGTCCGACCGGAGAATTTCCTAAGATAGCTTGGGCCATTTGAGCTAGAGTTGTTACCCCTTTTGCTGGTACGACACCCACCCAGTAATTGAGGAAGGTAATCCCTGCAAACATGATCCCTAAAATCAAAGCCATGATGGTCAAGGTAGAGGCTGCATTCTTTGCTTTTGGTTTCTTAAAGAAAGGAACCGAATTGGAGATGGCTTCAACCCCTGTTAGTGAAGCCGATCCACTCGTAAAGGCCCGCAATAAGAGAATGACACTAACCCCTGAAATGGTTTGACCCACATGAGCAGTTGCGTTATAGGCCAAGTGACCCGTCAAAATTTGGATCACACCATAGCCGATCAAGGCAATGGTACTGACAATAAAAAGGTAGACCGGAATCATCAAGGATGTTGCCGACTCGCGCAGTCCCCTCAGGTTCATCAGCATCAAAATCAAGACCAACAAAATGGAAATGTGAAGATTATAAGGATGTAGAGAAGGGATGGCTGACGTGATGGCATCTGCACCAGAAGACACAGATACTGCCACTGTCAGCATGTAGTCGACCAAGAGACTGCCACCAGCGATCAACCCCGCTTTCGGAGACAAATTCTCCGTAGTCACCATGTAGGCTCCTCCCCCTTGAGGATAGGCATGAATGACCTGGCGATAAGAAATCGTTAAACTGGCTAGGAGAACTAGAACCACAATCCCAATTGGAATGGACCACCAAATGGCTCCTGCTGATACCGTCATCAAGACCAGGATAACTTGCTCTGGACCATAGGCAATAGAAGAAAGTGCGTCACTAGAGAGCATGGCCAAGGCCTGCATTTTCCCCAGCAATCCTCCTTCACCTTCTGCACCAGATTTCAACGGACGGCCAATAAACCATTTTTTCAATGTTGAAAACATAAAAAACTCCTTGAAAAAAAGATCATGAGGCCGGGAATTCCCTGCCTCTTTTTCATAAAACAGGGGTTATTCTACTCCTTTTTTCCAAGACTGTCAACCGAAATTGTGAAAATTTCATAAAATTTTCATTCTTTCCTTCTACCTCCCATAGATAGGACCGTTTCTTTCCAATTTTTTCCAAGCAAAAATGGCAGAGAAGACTCTCCACCACTTTATTATTTAGCTTGATGTTCCACATAGTGAGCAATGACATCTGATGTGTACTGGGCTGTCCCATTTCCAAATTTATCAATGTTTCCCTTTAAACTCAGGGTTATAGACGTATCCTTTACCGATATGTCCGAAGACTTCAATAGAGCAGTCAAATCCATAAGTACGAATGGCTTGCAAGAGCTTGGCTGCTTGCTCTTGGTTTTCAGTTGCTGTTGCAGGTAAACCAGCTTGAAGATTTTGTGCCAAAGTTTGAAAGACTTTATTAAAGGCTGCTGCAACCTCATCTTCCTGCCCTTTTTGGCGTTCAAGTGCTTGGTTCATGACTTCTTGGCCATACTTCTCTACCGCCTCTTGGTGGTATTTCTGACTTTCTTGGTAGCTAAATCCAGTAAATTTTTTTCCTCAATCGTCATGTTTCTTTCTCCTTTTTGTTCCTGAATAGTTTTTTGCAAGGTAGAAATCAAGGTATCCAGATGTTGCCTTTCTTGTGTCAGATAATCCAACTGCCTGGTCAAATGTGGCAACAAGTCCATCTGTTCTTCCTTTAACAGCTCTGCTATTTTTTCTAAAGAAAAGCCTAAATATTTGTAATATAGAATGACCTGTAGTCTTTCTAAATCCTCTTGACTGTATGTTCGATAACCATTTTTAGATTTTGCAGGGACTAGAAGTCCAATTTTATCATAGTGGTGCAAGGTCTTGACGGAGACACCTGAGAGCTGCGCAGCTTCTTTGATATGATACATGATTTCCTCCTTACACTGGATAGTATATACCCTCCTCTTAGGGCAGAGTCAAGGCTTTTTGAAAAAATTTTAATATCAGATAAAAAAGCTTGAGTCGCTCCACGGCATTTACTCAAGCCCTTTCTTTTTATGGATGGCTTACAATCAATTCCAACCCTTGTCCTTCTATCGTCCAAGCTTCAACATCGCTTGGTAAAATAAAATGGCTCCCTTTTTGGATTGGGTAGTCTTTTTCCGTCTACAATTAGCTGACCTTGGCCAGCTAAGACGCTCAATAAGCCATAATCAGCAGTCTTTTTAAAATCAACTTTTCCACTTATTTCCCACTTGTAAACGGAAAAGAAATCACTGGCAACCAAGGTGGTCATTCGAAGATCGTCGATCACAACTGTATCTGGATGGCTATTTGCTGGCTCACCAATGTTTAAGACATCAATGGATTTTTTTCAAGGTGAAGTTCCCGCAAGTTCCCTTGATCATCCTTGCGGTCAAAGTCATAAACACGGTAGGTTGTATCACTAGACTGTTGCGTTTCAAGGATCAAGATTCCGGAACCAATCGCATGCATGGTCCCACTTGGTACATAGAAGAAATCTCCAGCTTTAACAGGTACTTTGGTCAGCAAGGCATCCCAGTTTTTCTCTTCGATTTGCTGACGGAGTTCTTCCTTTGACTTAGCATTGTGGCCATAGATAATCTCTGAACCTTCATCAGCTGCAATGACATACCAGCACTCGGTTTTTTTCCGAGTTCGCCTTCATGCTCTAAGCCGTATGCATCGTCTGGGTGTACTTGCACACTAAGCCAATCATTAGCATCCAAAATTTTCGTCAATAAGGGAAAAACTGGTTCTTTACGATCACCAAATAATTCCCGGTGTTCTTGATAGAGCTGGTCCAAGCCCATTCCCTCGTAAGGACCATTGGCTACTCTAGACACACCATGAGGATGGGCAGAAATGGCCCAAAATTCTCCGACATGGTCACTTGAATGTCGTAACCAAACTCTTCTTTCAGACGAGTTCCCCCCCAGATTTTTTCCTGCATGACCGAATGTAAAAATATTGGTTGTCCCATAATATCCTCCTCGCATTTCATGTTTCTATTATACAAAAAAGTGAAAGCTTTTGAAAGCCCTTTCTACTTTTTCCCTTTCTCGCCAGGATTTGCTTTTTCGTGTATAATGGAAAAGATGACACTAAAAGAAAAAAATTATCCAACTAGCCCATTCAATCGGGATTTCAAAAATTGGCTTTTACCACTGCTGATGACTTCGCTTATTTGGAAAAATCACTCCGCATAGCTGTTGAGGAAGGACGGAATTCCGGATTTGAGCATAAGAATATTGAAGAGCGCATCCAACCTAAATTAAGTCTCTCCTCTGCTAAGACGATCATCTCCATTGCTGTTGCCTATCCCCATAAACTCAAGCAGCAGCCTCAAAAAACAGCCTATAAAAGAGGAAAATTCACACCCAACAGTTGGGGGTTGGACTACCATTATGTCCTACAAGACAAGCTTGATCGCTTAGCTGCTGGAATTGAAGAAATGACGCAAGATTTTTGAGTACAAAGGGATGGTCGATACCGGAGCCTTGGTGGACACGGCCGTTGCCCAGCGAGCAGGGATCGGTTTTATCGGAAAAAACGGCTTGGTCATTTCAAAAGAATTTGGTTCCTATATGTTTTTGGGGGAATTGATTACCAATCTTGAGATCGAACCCGATCAGCCTGTCGACTATGGTTGTGGGGACTGTCGACGGTGTTTAGATGCTTGTCCAACCTCCTGTTTAATCGGGGATGGTTCTATGAATGCCAAGCGCTGTTTGTCCTTCCAGACTCAAGACAAAGGCATGATGGATCTGGAATTCCGTAAAAAAATCAAAACGGTGATCTACGGTTGCGACATCTGTCAGATTTCCTGCCCTTATAACAAAGGGCTGGATAATCCCTTGGCTACAGAAATCAATCCTGACCTGGCTCATCCAGAGTTGATCCCCTTTTTAGAGCTGTCAAATGGCCAATTCAAAGAAAAAAATTTGGCAGTGTTGCTGGCAGTTGGCGAGGCAAAAACATCCTCCAGCGCAATGCCATTATCGCACTCGCCAATGCCCATGATCGATCTGCCATCCCTAAGCTTTTATCGATCATTGAGACTTCACAAAATCAGATCCATATTGCAACGGCCATTTGGTCTTTAGGACAACTCGTACGTGAAGTCACACCTGATCTCATTCAACTCTTAATGCAGATAAAAAAATCCTTCTAAGGATATTATCGAGGAGCGAGCAGCCTTTTTTTGACTATTTTTGACATTCAAGTAGACGAACCATGATAATGAAAAAAATCACTAAGATTGAAACCTTAGTGATTTTTAGAATGTAGACAAACTATTTTTTTACTAAAATGAGTACAGTATTCTACAAAGAAGTCGAAATAAGTTCTAATTTTTAAAAATTAATTAAAAAAATATACAAAAAAAGTTTCCGCCGTGAGAAAAGTGCTTGAAATGATTGCATTTCAAGCACTCGGGAGTTTTGAGACCTTAGGCTCAAAAACTAAGTCATGGAACTTCTAAGAAGTTCGCTGACGTCCGTACTCACCCTAAGGAAAGTTTTAAAGATAACTTTGTCTTCGATCTGAATCACTAAGATTAAAACCTTAGTGATTTTTTTAGTTCCTTCAAGAAATACCAACTTCCCATCTCTACTTGGTTAAAGCAAATCTTGCTAGAGTAGACTTCTTTGTAGGCATTTTTTTCGTGTAAAAATAGACATTTCCTTTGGGTATTGGTATAAAAAGCTAGATTTTTTTCCCTTTGATTCCTTTTTAAGAAAGGCTCGATCCCTTCTTTCATAAAGCGACTACCATAGCCCTGTCGTTGGTGCTTAGGGGCAACTGCCAGAAGCATCAAGTACCAATCAAACTCTACATTTTGCTCTAATTCCTTATCCGTATCCTCCATAAATTTAAAGTAGGACAACATATTCTTCAAGGAAATAAACTTGAGCAAGCCCAAACCACCATTTAAAAGATAGGCCCGAAAAGGAATCGGTCCTTTTTGTAACAAGGCCACTGCATATATTTCATCGTTTTTTTCTGCCACAAGGCAGATATGGTGCTTAAGAAAAACCTTTACCAAGATGCGCATCATTGCTTCAACAAAGGCAGGATATTGCTTGGGATCACGCACCAAATCCTTAATCACTTTTAAAAATAGATAGTCCTCAAACGCTGTACTGGCTACTCGAACCACCTGATCCAGATCTGCTTTCTCTGCTTGTCTGTACTTCATCTTCTCTCCTCTTCTAAGTCCACTTTCCAGTATACACTATCACTCGCTGTTATTCAAAGGTCAATTTTAAACAATATGTTGATTCAAACAAGCCAAAAAAATCCTCCCCAGGCGAGCCCCAATGCCCAAGCAACCAGGACATCCTTGGGATAATGAACCCCTCCCATGACTCGAACAAGAGCCAAGAGAAGAGACAGCAACATTGAAGCTAGTCCTAGCGGAAGAGACAACTGACAGACACACATTGAGATCATGGTCGCTGAAAAAACATGGCGACTAGGAAAAGAGTGTCCTGATGAATGTTTCTCTAATAATGGCTGAATGTTCCATTTTTCGTAAGGTCTTGGAACATTGATCCAATAGCGGAAGAGACTAAACAAGACAAAGCCAGAAGCTGGAATCCAAATAAAAGGCCAAATTTTCTCCAAAGAAACTTGCTTTGCAAAAAGCCAACAAAAGACCAGCCCATAGATACCTGGCATCACAAACGTAAGAATCCGGTTGAGTCTTCGAAGAAGCTGGATCCGATGCGGTTTATTTATAAAAGGCTGGATGAGCCAGTTGTAAAATTCAGGGTAATAGCGAAAATTTCGCTTCATTTTAAGACTCCCGCTTCCAATCTCTTTTTCGTACTACTAGTATACGTGATTTGAAGAAAAGCTGTCAAGCACGGTTGCTTTTTGATTGTTTCCTTCTTCTTTTTCTAAACAGCCTCTATTCATTTTTTTGCTTTTATCAATTTTATGTCTCCAAGAATCGACTTTTCTATCATTTTTTCCTAGTAAAAAATGGGACAAAAACATAAGAAATGGACATCTAGACTCTTTTCTACCTTTTTCATATTATAGGATCTTTGCATCGGTTATCCAGTAAATCGTTTCTATAAGAACGAAAAAGATGGAATCAAATTGACTCCATCCATCCCTTCTAAATAATAATCCCTTCTAAATGATCCATTTCATGCTGACAGATCTGGGCTGGAAAACCTGACAAACTGAATCGTTTTTTTGCTTTCCAATTCACATCTCGATAGGCCACTGAAATCTCCTCATAACGAGTGGTCGGCCGACTCCCCACCAAGGACAAGCATCCTTCTTCTGTTTGGTAAGGCTTTTTCTTTTCAAGGAGAACAGGATTAAACAGGACCAGATTTTTCACTTCCCATTCGGATGATAATCGCCCGTTTTTTCACCCCGATCATATTAGCCGCTAAACCCACACACTCAAGGAGATGAGCATTTAAAGTGTCCTGCAAATCCAAAGCCAAGGTGCGATCCTCAGGTGTCGCTTCTTCTGACTTTTGACCCAAGAATAAGACATCTTTTACAATATTCTTTTTCATTCCTTCCTCACTTCTTGATAGGTAGACGAAAGAAGAGAGTGGGACAGAAATCGGTAATTCGTTAGAATTCGATTTCGTCGTCCCACCTCCGCACAGTTGAGTAGGGCTGTAAAAGCTGATGAAATCAGCGTAGTAGAGCCCACTCAACCACTGCGTCTTGCTCGACAATCCAAAAAAATAATTGAGAGGCTAGGGACTTTGTGTCCCAGCCTCCTCGCTCTTGTTTCTAACCTCTAAGAGACAATTGCTTCTTATTTTTTTAAGCTTTCTCGCTCACTTCTTTTGCAAGGACAAAGTTCCCCAAGGTCGCTGAACCATTGCCAGCAACTGCAGGTGTCACAATATAATCTCTCACATCAGGTACAGGGAGGTAACCGTTCAAGAGGGCAGTAAATTTCGTGCGAACACGATCTAACATATGTTGTTGAGCCATTACTCCTCCTCCAAAGACAATGACGTCTGGGCGGAAGGTAACTGTCGCATTCACTGCTGCTTGTGCGATGTAGTAGGCTTGAATATCCCATACATTGCTGTTGAGTTCAATGTTTCCCCACGAATACCTGTACGAGCTTCCAGACTAGGACCAGCCGCAAGGCCTTCCAAACAGCCATTGTGGAAAGGACAAACACCCTTGAATTCTTTTTCCACATCCATTGGGTGTTGGGCCACATAGTAGTGCCCCATTTCTGGGTGCCCAGCTCCCCCGATAAACTCGCCACGTTGGATGACACCAGCTCCGATTCCTGTTCCGATTGTATAGTAAACCAAGTTTTCGATATGGCCACCCGCATTATTGCGTGCGACCACTTCGCCATAGGCAGAGCTATTCACATCTGTCGTGAAATAGATAGGTACATTCAAGGCACGACGGAAAGCCCCAACGATATCTACATTGGCCCAATTCGGTTTTGGAGTCGTTGTGATGAAACCATAAGTGTTTGAATTTGGATCGATATCAATTGGTCCAAATGAACCAATCGCAAGCCCAACTAAATCCTCAAATTTTGAGAAAAATTCAATACACTTATCAATCGTCTCAATTGGCTTGGTTGTTGGAAATTGTACTTTTTCCACAACATTATAGTTTTCATCACCAACCGCACAAACAAATTTTGTACCGCCAGCTTCCAAACTTCCATATAATTTTGTCATGTTGGCTCCTTTTTTATTATGAAAAATATCCTGTATTTATTATAGCATATTTTGTAGTCAATCTTTTTCTCTTCTCTAAAGAAAAAACACACCTTTTTTTGAGAAATAAAATTCAAGGACTGGAGATGATAGACCAGTCCTTGAGAACTTATTATTTCGATTAAGCTTTGACTTCGATGATCGCATCACCCTTCGCAACAGATCCAGTTGCAACAGGTGTGACAGAAGCAAAGTCAGCTGTGTTAGTGACGATCACCATAGTTGTGTCTTCAAGACCAGCTGCGGCAATTTTCGCTGCATCAAATGTACCAAGGACATCACCAGCTTTGACTTTATCGCCTTGAGCTACTTTTTGATCAAATCCTTCACCGTTCATTGATACGGTATCAATACCAACGTGGATCAAGATTTCAGCACCATTAGCTGTCTTCAAACCGTAAGCATGACCAGTTGCGAAAGCAATAGTTACTTCAGCATCTGCTGGTGCATAGACAACGCCTTCAGTTGGTTTGATGGCAATTCCTTGTCCCATCGCACCACTTGAGAAGACAGGATCATTCACATCAGACAAAGCAACAGCTTGACCAACGATCGGAGAGATGATGGTTTCGTCTTGAAGAGATGCAGGAACAGCTCCAGTTGTTTCTTCTTCAATAATTGCACCAGCTTCTTTGTCCTCTGCAGGAACTGATGAAGCTTCATCTTCATAACCAAACATATAAGTCAAACCGAAACTTAGTGCAGTTGTAAATACAACCATAAATACATATTTCAATAATTGACCGTTTAGATAGAGAAGCGTTCCTGGAATAATTGTAATACCAAATCCTGTACCAGCAAGATTTAACATAGATGCAATCCAACCACCTACAGCACCTGCTCCCAAAGCAATAACGAATGGTTTCACATAACGCAAGTTCACCCCGAAGATTGCAGGCTCAGTAATACCTAGCAAAGCAGAAATAGTTGCTGGGAATGCTAAAGCTTTCACTTTTTGAGATTTAGATTTTACTGCCACTGCTAAAGTAGCACCAGCTTGCGCAGTCATAGCTGCTGTAATGATTGCATTAAATGGATCTTTTTTATCTGCAGTAATTAATTGTGATTCAAGAAGATTAAAGATATGATGGACGCCAGTAACGACAATCAACTGATGAACCCCACCGATAAGAAGCCCTGCAAGTCCGAATGGTAAATTTAAAATAAACTTAGTTGCATTCAGTACATATTCTTCAATGCTGTGGAAGAATGGACCAATAATAAACAAAGCGAGGAATGACATGATTGTCAATGTGAATAATGGAACCAATAACAAATCTAAGACATCTGGAATTTTCTTATGGAGCCACTTTTCAAGTTTCGCACCAATTAGACCAACGAAGAAAGCGGGAAGAACGGAGTTCTGGAATCCAACCACATGATGGAAGATACCAAAGTATGTTGCTGCTTTAGAAGGATCTTCCGCTACAACCCACGCATTTGGAAGTGTCGGACTAACCATCATCAAACCAATTACAATCCCAAGAACAGGATTTCCTCCGAATACTCGGAACGCAGACCATGAAATCAAGGCTGGGAAGAAGGCAAACGCGGTATCAGTTAAGATTGTTGAATAGGTATAAAAATCAGTAGATTTAAATGCATCTGCTGTTGTGCCAAACAAAGCCAAAACCTGGTCTTGAGCAATGGCACCACGAATCCCCATAAACAATCCAGTCGCAACAATTGCTGGTAAAATTGGAACAAAAACGTCTCCAAAGGTACGGATCGCGCGTTGGAACCAGTTTCCTTGTTTAGCGGCTTCTGCTTTCATTTCATCTTTTGATGATGTTGGTAAGCCAAGAGCTACTACTTCATCATAGATCTTGTTTACAGTACCAGTACCAAAGATGATTTGGTATTGACCTGAGTTAAAGAAAGCACCTTGTACTTTTTCAATGTTCTCAACAACATCTTTGTTGATTTTTGATTCATCTTTTACCATCACGCGAAGACGAGTCGCACAGTGAGCAACACTGCTAACGTTCTCAACCCCACCGATTGCATCGATGACCTTTTTTTGCAATTTCTGTATTTGACATTTTGCAAAAATCTCCTTATTTTTTTATTGTTTATGTAAAACGGTTCACCCGCTTTCTACGTTTTTAATTGTACCACGTATTGAAAATATGTCAACCGTTTTGCAGGATTTTTTTGAAACTTTTTTGGACTTTTTGACACATTTTGATAGCATGAAACTATTTTCATTTTAAGACAGGCCTATACTACGCTTTTTAGCACTTTAAACCAGTCTTTTATTTTCATTTTCTTTCATTTTTTCATAGATTTCCAACTTCTCCTCTTTTCTTCAAGCTACAAAATAGATGTCAATCGTTTGACATTTTTTGCCGTTTTTTTCATTTATCGCTTGCATTTTTAATAGGAAATCGGTACTATGGAAGTAAGAAAAAATTCGGAGGAATAAAATGGAATGGACAACTGAACGTCGTTACAGACGTTACGAAGACTGGACAAAAGAAGAAAAGCAAGCCATCCAAGAAAACATGGCGAAATCTCCTTGGCATACACATTATCATGTAGAGCCAAAAGCTGGTCTCTTAAATGATCCTAACGGTTTTTCCTACTTTGATGGAAAATGGATCTTGTTTTACCAAAATTTCCCATTTGGTGCAGCCCATGGGTTAAAATCATGGGTACAAACAGAAAGTGAAGACTTGGTTCATTTCAAAGAAACTGGTGTAACGCTTCTTCCAGACACAGATCTGGATAGCCATGGAGCTTATTCCGGATCAGCCATGCAGTTTGGTGACAAACTATTCTTATTCTACACCGGAAATGTTCGTGATGCAGAATGGGTTCGTCATCCTTACCAAGTTGGTGCTTTGATGGACAAGGACGGAAAGATTGAAAAAATTGACAAAATCTTGATTGATCAACCGGCTGACTCTACGGATCACTTCCGTGACCCACAAATTTTTAATTTCAAGGGTCAACACTACGCTATCGTTGGTGGTCAAGACCTTGAGAAGAAAGGATTCATCCGTCTTTATAAGGCTGTAGATAACGACTATACCAACTGGGTTGCAGTCGGTGATTTGGATTTTGCAAACGATCGGACAGCTTATATGATGGAATGTCCCAACCTAGTCTTTGTTGGAGACCAACCCGTTCTCCTCTACTGTCCTCAAGGCTTAGATAAATCCGTTCTCGATTATGACAATATCTATCCAAATATGTACAAGATCGGGGCAAGCTTTGACCCAGAAAAGGCCAAAATGGTCGATGTATCTGAATTGCATAATCTCGACTATGGTTTTGAAGCCTATGCGACTCAAGGATTTAATGCACCTGATGGACGTGCCTATGCTGTTAGCTGGCTAGGTCTTCCAGACGTTTCTTATCCAACGGATTCCTATGACTACCAAGGAGCTCTCTCACTGGTCAAAGAATTAACCATCAAAGACGGAAAACTCTACCAATACCCAGTCGAAGCCATCAAGGACTTGCGCGCTGAGAGTGAGGAATTTGCCAACAAGGCTCAAACCAAGAACTGCTATGAATTGGAATTGCAGTTTGAAAAGGATAGCCAGAACGAAATCGTCCTCTTTGCCGATGCAGAAGGAAAGGGCTTAGATCTCACATTTGATCTAGCTAAAGGATTGGTCACAGTCGATCGTAGCCAGACTGGTGAGCAATATGCCCAAGACTTTGGTACGAGCCGTAGCTGCTCAATCGCTAACCAAGCGACAACTGCTAATATTTTCATTGACAATTCGATTTTTGAAATCTTTATCAATAAAGGAGAAAAAGTATTTTCTGGTCGGGTCTACCCACATGCAGATCAAAATGGAATCTTGATCAAGTCTGGAACCCCGACTGGAACTTACTACGAACTTGATTATGGTCGCAAAGCTAACTGATGTCGCCAAACTCGCCGGTGTCAGCCCTACTACTGTCTCACGGGTCATCAATAAAAAAGGATACCTATCTGAAAAAACGATCCAAAAAGTCCAAGAAGCCATGCGAGAATTGGGCTATAAACCTAACAATGTTGCTCGTAGCCTCCAAGGAAAATCAGCCAAGTTAGTCGGCTTGATCTTTCCAAACATCAGCAATGTTTTCTATGCTGAATTAATCGACAAACTAGAGCACCAACTCTTCAAACACGGCTATAAAACCATCATCTGCAATAGTGAGCACGACTCCGAAAAAGAGCGTGAATACATTGAAATGTTGGAGGCTAACCAGGTAGATGGCATCATTTCAGGAAGCCATAATTTGGGCATTGAAGATTACAACCGGGTAACTGCTCCTATCATTGCTTTTGACCGCAACCTCTCCCCAGAAATTCCAGTTGTCTCTTCAGACAACTACGCTGGTGGAGTGTTAGCAGCAGAAACCTTAGTAAAAACCGGAGCCCGAAATATTATCATGATCACTGGTAATGACAACTCCAACTCCCCAACAGGCTTGCGTCATGCGGGGTTTTGCATCAGTTCTACCTGAGTCCATGATCATCAATGTTTCTAGTGATTTCTCCCCTATTCGCAAAGAAATGGAAATCAAACAGATCTTAACCCAGCAAAAACCAGATGCTATCTTTGCCTCTGATGATTTGACGGCGATCTTGATCATGAAAGTCGCTAGAGAATTAGATATTCAGATTCCTCAGGATTTGAAAGTGATTGGTTATGATGGAACCCAGTTCATCGAGACCTATACACCTGAACTGACAACCATCCAACAACCCCTCGAAGACATTGCTATCCTCATGGTGGATCTTTTACTCCAAAAGATAGAAGGAAAAAAAGTAGCGACTACCGGTTATTTCTTGCCCGTTAGTCTCCACTCTGGAAAAAGTGTCTAAAAGCAATATCCCCTCAGTAGAAACTGTGGGGATATTTTTTACCAAAAAAAAGAGCCAGTAGGCTCTTTTTACTTATTCTTCTGTCACAAATTGACTGAGGACACCGTTGACAAATCGTGAAGAGGTTTCATCTGAAAAGGCCTTGGCCAATTCCACCGCTTCATTGACTGCGACGATCTGTGGTGTATCAAACTCTGTCATTTCATAAATTCCCAAACGAAGGATGTTTTTCTCTACCAAGGTCAAGCGCTCAACAGTCCAGCCGGTTTTCAAATGTTGACCGATTTGTTGGTCTAGTTGATCTTTTGACTGATAGACACCCGTCACGAGATTCATGAGAAAGGCAGGAAGATCGACTTCTTTGTCTTCTGCTAGGTCCTTGTCATGTAGATAAGCAAAGCGACAAGCTTCAACAATGTCTCCATCGTATTCCAAGGCCATCAAGGCTTGGAAGGCACGCTCGCGCAAATCTCGACGTGATTCTAATAAAATTTCATCAGTCATTGAGGAAGTCCTCATTAAACAAGTCTTTCAAGTCCGGTTTTGGAGATTTTTCCGTTGCGATACCGACAACGTGAATGTTGACAGCATCCAAGGTTACATCTGCCATATCATAAACTGCTGACTTGACCGCTTTTTGAATGGCTACAGCGACAGATGGTACAGCCACTCCATATTCTAAATAGAGATAGATGTCTACTGAAACTTGACCATCTTCTTCTGTATGAAGGTAGACGCCACGTCCAAGGGAGCGTTTGGATAAACTATCTGAAACACTCTTATTTTCAAGCGAATAGACACCCTCTACTTTTGCTGTCGCAATCGCAATAATTTTTTCTAATACACGTGGTGCAATAACGATGTCACCAAATTGTTCAGTTGCCATAGAAGTTCCTTTCTATTTGACACCCTGAGATGTCTCTTATGCACGAGAAACGTAAGTTCCTTCAGTAGTGTTAATGACCAATTTTTGTCCAGCTTCGATGAAGTCAGGAACGTTTACGACCAAACCAGTTTCCATTGTAGCGGGTTTACCAGAACCAGTCACTGTAGCACCTTTGATAGATGGTTGAGTTTCTGCAACAGTCAATTCAACAGTTGTAGGAACTGTTACACCGATCACTTCGCTTCCGTAGAATTGAATTTTTACTTCTGAGTTTTCAAGGATGTAAAGCAATTCTTGTTCTACATTCACAACTGGAATTTCATATTGGTCATATGTTTCAGTGTTCATGAAGTAGGCTGTATCATCCATTTTGTACAAGTATTGAGCTGGAACAGTTTCGATAATCGCTTGTTCAAATTTTTCTTCTGGACGGTAGCTTGTATCAAATGTTGAACCAGTACGGACATCACGCAATTTCATACGCATGATAGTGTTTCCTTTACCTGGTTTGTGGTGGCTAGCTTCCAAAACGCGGATCAATTTTCCGTCAGCTGTTTCAAAAGTCATACCAGCTTTCAATTTACTTGCTTCGATCATGTTTTATTACCTCTTTTTTAAAAATAGATTACTCTTTATTGTAACACACTATTTGATTTTTCTCAAACAGCAATTTTCTCTTTTTAGGAAGGCTAGAAGGCGGAGAGAGATTGCAGGAACGAGTCCTTAGAATCTCTATATCTCCAACTCCATCTTCACTATTCCTTATTGGTCCACAGGCACAATATTACCATCCGCATCTTTGGTGACATGGACATATTTTCCATCTACTTCAATGTAGAAGGTATGAGGCTTGTCTTGCGCTGGAGAGGCTTGTTTTTGAAGGTCATTGCCAAGGGCTTGACCCAAGTTCATCCCCATGATCATGTTCATGCCATTGCCACCTTCATTTTTAGCAGCTGCCACCAAGGCCTCATTGCGAGCACGACGCTCTTCGATTTCAATGGTATTGTACTTCATCGCTGCCAATTCACTGTCCAGTTTATTGACCTTGGCCATACTGTCTGCATCGTAGCTCAAATCTTCGATGAGGACATTGGTTAATTCGATACCATATAATTCTGTCCACGTTTTGTTGACTTCGCGTTTGCAACTTCATTGAAGACATCTTGGTCCGCATTGATATTGTAGATGTCTGCCTTATTTTCAGCCGTATATTTTGAAATGGCCACTGCAATTTTTGGTGCTAGATTTTGGCGCAAGGTTCCCTGAGCCACATCTTCCAAGGTAAATGGCTTATCTGCAGTGATTTGACGACTGACTGCACTGATGTAAAAGAGTACAGGATCTGCCACTTTAACATCATAAAGACCATAAAAACGAATGCTAAGAAGTTGTTGGTAACGGTCGCTAAAGTACTCAACTGGATTTTGGGTGCCAAATTTATTTCCTGTAAAAGGTTGCATCCGCACAAAAATAATTTCTTGTTGGGTGACCACTTGGCCTCCAAATGAGAAACGATTCTTGAACTGATCCCACGTTCCTTTCACACCACCCTTTTCAAACAACCAGGCATTTTCACCGGCTTGCCATTCGTGACTCCCTGCTTCTAGAAGGTCTCCTAGAAACGTTCCATTATTGACCAAGAGAGCAACATAGCCTTGGGGAACAATGACAACAGAGCCATCTGTCAATAGACCCGTATTTTGGTTGCTCTGACGAGAGCGCCCATCTGGATCTTTGGTCAAGAGCTGTCCCTTAATGGCCAAAGCTGTTGCTGGAACAGCTTCTGGCAAGGTAATGGCTTCCTTAAATTTACTATCTTGAAAACTTGAAATGCCCGCTGAAAGGGCTGCTTTAATAAATCCCATACATTCTCCTATCTGTAGAATTCAATTTCATCCACAACTTCGTAGACATCCAAGACCCAATCTTTTGGATTGTGCTTCAAGGATGCTTGGCAATATTCACACTTGTCGATTGAATCGATCGTCAGTGGCGCACCACAGTTCGGACAGTGATCACTAACGACTTCTGAATTCTTAATGATCTCTGTCTGCGCTCCATGTTCACGGAGGAAGACCATGCGGTAAACAGTAAAGAGATCTTTGGTTGGATCCCCTTCGATCACACGACCCGTTTCATCATTTCGGATGTAATCTCTCATTGTCGAAGACAGAATGACTTCGATGCGGTCATTGCCATCTGGATTTTCGATAAAGTCTTTGATCTTCGAATCTTCCACACGCACGCGCTCAAGAACATTGGTTGTTTTGGCGCGAATATGCTCTTGCAACTGCGTCAAGTGTTGCTCATAAAGACTCGTACTTTCTAGAGTTCCGCACAGAATTCCAATCTTTTTCTGTCCAGGCAGACTGCAATTGAAGATAAACCAGCTTAACTTGCGACAAGAAGCGGTCTTCATCAAACATTGGATCCAGTTTACGGATGCGGCGAAATCGCTTCATAGTTGTTCTCAATTGGTCGACCCAGCCCGTTCTTCGGTTGTCCGTTTTGGACCACTATTTGAATAGGACGAATCATCACTCTCATTAGCCTCTTTTGCAATATTATAGACAAATCCAATCAATCCAACGATAGCGACAAACTGCCACTACACCACCAGAGTCTGTTCCAGAACTAGAACTGTAGCTACTGGATCCACCAGACCAGCTGCTGCCACCAGACCAGCTACTTCCGCCATCAGACCAGCTACTACCACCAACCGCTACCGCCACCTGAATGAATCATGCTACTACCACCACTATCTGTATTACCGACACCAGCATGGGCAGAAGGAACAAATACAAACAGCAGGACTACTAGAAGAATTCCAACTACTACAATTCGTTTTTTCATAGGCCTCTTTTCTTATCTTTGTTTGTTACACAGGGGTTAAGAAAATACTGTCTATTTTATAGGACAATCAATTCTTTAGGAGCAAGAGTCAAGACTTCACAGCCTGTTTCTGTGATCAAGAGGTCATCTTCGATCCGCACACCAGAGAGGCCTTCGATATAAATCCCTGGCTCATCTGTCAAGACCATCCCTGCTTGAATCGCTTCTTTAGACGTTTGGCTGAAGTATGGTTCTTCGTGGATATCTAGCCCAATTCCATGACCGATTCCATGAGTAAAGTATTGACCATAGCCGGCTGCCTCGATCACATCACGTGGGATTTTATCAAAATCACGGAAGCCAAGTCCATCTTTAGCCGCAGCAATCAAGGCTTGATTGGCTTTCAAAACTGTTTCGTAAATTTCTCTTTCCTTGTCGCTGACATGTCCTGCATAGATAGTCCGTGTCATATCACTGACATAGTGATCATACAGCAACCAAAATCAAGGGTCAAGGCATCTCCTGCTGAAATGACCCGATCACTTGGAGTCGCGTGAGGCATGGCAGAGCGTTCACCAGCTGCTGAAATAATATCGAAAGATACACCAGAAGCTCCCAACTCCCGCATTCTAAAATCGAGGAAAGTCGCTGCTTCCAACTCTGTCGTTTTCCCTACCTTAATATAGTCTAAAATATCATGGAAGGCTTGGTCAGAGATGCTACAAGCTTTTTTAATCGCCGCAATCTCGGTCTCATCTTTAATCAAGCGCAATTCCATGACAAAGTTCGCTAGGGATTGAAGGCTAATACCACTGAAAACAGAAGCCATGCGGGCATGGTAGGCCACCGTCACTTCATCCTCAAAACCAAGTTCTTTGATTCCAAGGTCCTTAACGATCTCTGCAGCTGCAGTCAACTCATCGCGGGTTTCCACAATCTCTACAAAGGGGAAACAAGTCGCATGGGCATGGATGGTGTAGCGCGAATCTGTAAAGAGGACCACGCGTTCTTCTGTCACCAAAGCGGTCCCGTTTGAACCCCAGAAATTGGTTAAATAATAAACATTTTTCAAATTGTTAATCAATACCGCTTTGAGGTTTTGGGCTTTCATTTTGTTTCTTAAGTTGCTGATCCGTTGATTCATTGTAATTTTCCTTTCAAATATTGTCCTGTGTAGCTAGCAGGATTTGCTGCTACTTCTTCTGGTGTTCCGGTCGCAATAATGGTTCCACCACCGACACCGCCTTCTGGTCCTAAATCGATGATATGATCTGCTGTCTTAATAACATCTAAATTGTGCTCAATCACAAGGACTGTATTGCCATCATCCACAAAACGCTCTAAGACTTTGATCAAGCGAGAAATGTCTTCGGTATGGAGTCCGGTCGTTGGTTCATCCAAGATATAGAAGGATTTTCCTGTAGAGCGCTTGTGCAATTCAGAAGCCAACTTCATTCGCTGCGCTTCCCCACCTGAAAGGGTGGTCGCTGGTTGCCCCAGCGTTACATAGCCCAAGCCCACATCTTGGATGGTCTTGAGTTTGCGTTCAATTTTTGGAATGTGCTTGAAGAATTCGACTGCCTTATTGACCGTCATATCCAGAACTTCTGCGATATTTTTTTCCTTGTAGTGGACTTCGAGGGTTTCACTATTGTATCGACGTCCATGGCAGACCTCACAAGGGACAAAGACATCTGGCAAGAAGTGCATTTCAATCTTGATGATCCCATCTCCTGAGCAGGCTTCACAACGCCCACCCTTGACATTGAAACTAAAGCGGCCTTTTTTATAGCCCCGAATTTTGGCTTCATTGGTCTGAGCAAAGAGATCACGAATATCATCGAAGACGCCTGTATAGGTCGCTGGATTGGAACGAGGAGTCCGACCAATCGGGCTTTGATCAATGTCGATCAAGCGATCGATATGCTCAATCCCCTGAATCGTCTTGTATTTCCCTGGTTTTTCCGAATTGCGGTTGAGCTTTTGAGCGATGGCTTTTTTCAAGATGCCATTGATCAAGGTCGATTTTCCAGAACCGGAAACTCCAGTGACTGCGATGAATTTTCCTAGAGGAAAGCGTACTGTGATGTCTTGTAAGTTATTCTCACTTGCTCCTGTAATTTCAATAGAGCGGCCATTTCCCGAACGGCGCTCTGTTGGAACCGGAATCTTGCGCTTGCCGGACAAATACTGCCCAGTGATGGATTTGCTGTTGCGTGCCACCTGCTTTGGAGTTCCAGCTGCAACGATCTCTCCCCCAAAGACACCGGCACCTGGGCCGACGTCGATCAGGTAGTCTGCTTCTCTCATGGTATCTTCGTCGTGTTCGACGACGATCAAGGTATTGCCTAAATCACGCATCTTTTTTTGAGACTGGCAATCAGGCGGTCATTGTCCCTTTGATGGAGGCCGATTGACGGCTCATCCAAGATATAAAGGACCCCAGAGAGGTTGGAACCGATCTGGGTTGCCAAGCGAATGCGCTGACTCTCTCCACCTGATAGTGTTCCTGCTGAGCGTGACAAGGTCAAGTAATTGAGGCCCTACATTGTTTAAGAAGGTCAAAGCGATCTTTGATCTCTTTTAGGATCGGTCTTGCAATCGTGGCTTCATTGTCTGTTAAGACCAACTGATCCACGGCTTTTAAGTGGTCCGCAATCGATAGATCTGACACCTCTCCGATATGCATCCCTTTTTCTCCTCCGACACGAACAGAAAGAGCCTGGTCATTGAGACGGTAGCCATGGCAGGTCGCACAGGTCAATTCGTTCATATAAGAGCGCATTTGGTTGCGGGTGAAAATCACTATTGGTCTCACGGAAACGGCGGTGAATATTGGTTACGACTCCTTCAAAGGGAATGTCGATATCTCGAACCCCACCAAACTCATTTTCATAGTGGAAGTGGAATTCTTTCCCGTTTGAACCATAGAGAACCAAGTCCTTTTCTTCTTGAGAAAGATCTGAGAAAGGCTGATCCATATCAATGCCAAAATGGATCATGGCCTGCTCCAACATCTGAGGATAGTAGTTGGAAGAGATCGGATTCCAAGGAGCAAGAGCTCCTTCACGAAGGGCTTAAGCGATCATCTGGCACCACCAAATCTAAGTCCACCTCCAGCTTAATGCCTAGCCCATCACAGTCTGGACAGGAGCCGAAAGGCGCATTGAAAGAAAAGAGACGGGGCTCTAATTCAGGAACGGTAAAGCCACAGACTGGACAAGCATAGTGCTCCGAAAAAAGTAGCTCCTTATCGTCCATGGTATCAATCACCACGTAGCCATCGGCAATCCGAAGAGCTGCCTCAATCGAATCAAAGAGACGCGAGCGGATGCCCTCTTTGATCACGATCCGGTCCACCACCACTTCAATCGTGTGCTGTTTGCTTTTAGAAAGTTCTGGGACCTCTGTCACATCATAGATCTCACCGTCAACTCGGACCCGAACATAACCGTCTTTTTGGACTTTTTCAATGATATTCTTGTGCTGGCCTTTTTTCTTGCGGATAATGGGAGCTAGAATTTGCAGGCGTTGGCGCTCTGGTAATTCCAAGACTTGATCGACAATTTGCTCAACCGAAGAAGCGGTAATAGCGCCATGTCCATTGATACAATAAGGCGTCCCTACACGCGCATAGAGCAGGCGCAGGTAGTCATTGATCTCTGTTGCCGTCCCCACTGTAGAACGTGGGTTTTTACTGGTCGTTTTTTGGTCGATGGAAATGGCTGGACTCAAGCCGTCAATGGAGTCCACATCTGGTTTTTCCATATTTCCCAAGAATTGCCGGGCATAGGCCGATAAGCTCTCCACGTAGCGGCGCTGTCCTTCTGCATAGAGGGTATCAAAGGCCAGACTGGACTTTCCAGAACCAGACAAACCCGTCACCACGACTAATTTGTCCCGTGGAATTTCCACATCTATATTTTTTAAATTATGGGCGCGTGCCCCATGAATGACAATTTTATCTTGCATGTTCTTACTCTAATCACCTTTTTTTGTTAACCTCCATTATAACAAATTTTTTAGTATTCTTTTATCCAAAACCGTCCTTTTTCTGATATAATGTTAAGGTGTAAAAAAACAAGGGGAGGCACCATGAAACAGGTCTTTTTATCGACAACGACTGAATTTAAAGAAATAGAGACGCTGGAACCCGGTAGCTGGATAAACCTTGTTAACCCTTCTCAAAGTGAATCGATGGAAATCGCCTCTGCTTTTAATATCGATATTGCAGACTTACGGGCACCACTCGATGCGGAAGAAATGTCCCGTATGACCATCGAAGATGAGTATACCTTGATTATCGTAGACGTTCCCATCAAGGAAGAGCGGAACAATCAGACCTACTATGTCACCATCCCTTTGGGAATCATCCTAACAGAAGAGGCTATCATCACGACTTGCTTGGAGAAATTACCGCTTCTAGATATCTTTATCAACCGACGCTTGCGGAATTTCTATACCTTTATGCGGTCGCGCTTTATCTTTCAGATCCTCTATCGCAACGCTGAACTCTACTTGTCTGCGCTTCGTACCCTGGATCGAAAGAGTGAACAGATTGAAAGCCAATTGCACAAATCAACGCGTAATGAAGAGCTGATTGAGTTGATGGAGTTGGAAAAAACCATCGTCTACTTTAAGGCCTCACTGAAAAACCAATGAGCGCGTGATCAAGAAATTGACCAGTGCCACTAGTAACATCAAGAAATACCTAGAAGACGAAGATCTACTGGAAGATACCTTGATCGAAACCCAGCAGGCCATCGAAATGGCAGATATTTATGGAAACATCCTCCACTCCATGACCGACACCTTCGCATCGATCATCTCCAACAACCAGAACAACATCATGAAGACCCTGGCACTCGTTACCATTGTCATGTCCATTCCGACCATGATCTTTTCGGCCTACGGGATGAACTTCAAGGACAATGAGCTTCCGCTCAATGGCGAACCCCATGCCTTCTGGCTGATTATTTTCATCGCCTTTGCCCTGACCGGGTCTCTCGTCGTCTACCTCATCCATAAAAAATGGTTCTAACCAAACTTGTACATCAAAGGAGTAACTATGTCTCAGACCGACCTTCATCAACTTAGCAAGAAAAATCAAGAATTTATCCGTATCGCCAAACACCAATTGCTTGAAAATGGAAAGACAGAGGAAGAAGCAGAAAGCCTCATCCAGGAAATTCTACCAGCTATCCATGAAAACCAAGGAAAAGGAATTCCAGCACGGACCCTTTTTGGAGCTCCAACTGTATGGGCGAACTCTTTCAGCGAGAAAGAACGCTATGAAAAAGAGCATCCGAAATTAAACGATGCTCCCTCTCTCATGATTTTGGATTCCTTCCTCTTTATCTTTGGTGTCTTTGCTGCGATTAGCGCCTTTATGAACTTGGTTGCACCACGTCGTACTGGCTATGGGTTGATCACCTTGATTCTTGGAAGTTTGACAGGGGCCCTGCTCTTGTACCTTATGTACTACTTCTTCTATCAGTATATGGATGGTACCAAAGATCGTAGCGAACGTCCTTCTCTTTGGAAATCTATGCCGATTCTTGTCGGAGTCATGTTCCTTTGGGTCATCGTCTTGTCCTTTACCTCATTACTTCCACAAGTCCTCAACCCAACTATTCCAGATGTTTTTGCCATCGTTTTAGGAGCTCTAGCGCTTGTCCTTCGCTTCTACCTCAAGAAACGCTTTAATATTAAAAGTTCGAGCACAGCACCCGCAACTCGACGCTAAAAAGAAACGGATGAAGTTTTCATCCGTTTTTGTTTTACTGTATTTCCCTGTTCAACCTTTTTGAAAAATAGAGGACTAAGTCATCATTGTTTTCACAAGAACTGTAAGGGGCCAAGGGCTGATCCCTAAACCAAACTCCAGATCCATCTGGGATATAGCCCCGTTTGACATACAGTCTTTGAGCTGGGCCATAACCCTGAGTGTAAACCAACCCCTAAAGTAACAATCTCTGATAGTAGCTGGACTCTTTTTTCCGCCTCTTCTAAGAGTTGATTCCCAATTCCCTCGATTTCTAAATGGCTCAAAAACATTAAAATCAGATAGTTCAGGATAGACTCCCACGAATGGGCCGTGCTTGGCATAAGGCAATATAGTGATATAACCTGCCACAAATCCATCCGACTCAGCTACTAATACGTCCCTCTCTCTATTCTCCTGTTCCTGAAAATAGCTAGTCAAGATATCCTCTCTACCTGGCCACCCTTGGTGGATAAAGGCTTGAGAGATATGCTCAATATCTGCCTTTATCATCCTCCTGATGATTACACCTTCCTTCATAATTCCCTCCTTGATACATTTCTTCCCACATTATAACACGATTAGAGCTAGGGAAAGGTCAAAGAGGTCCACCGGACCTCAACTCGCTCTTATATTTCCAAGCTCATGAAAAAGAGGTCCACTGGACCTGAAAAAAAGACCCGTAAGGGTCTTACTCGCTTTTTTATTTTCAAGCTCGTGAAAAAGAGGTCCCGCTGGGGTCTTTTTTTAATCTTCGTTTACGAAAGGCATCAAAGCCATTACGCGAGCGCGTTTGATAGCTGTTGTTACTTTACGTTGGTTCTTCGCTGAAGTTCCAGTTACACGACGAGGAAGGATTTTCCCACGTTCTGAAACGAAACGGCTAAGAAGCTCAGTATCTTTGTAATCAACATATTCAATTTTGTTTGCTGCGATGTAATCAACTTTTTTACGGCGTTTGAATCCGCCACGACGTTGTTGAGCCATGTTTAATTCTCCTTTATAGTTTTAATTCGTTAAACCCATTCTTAGAATGGAAGATCGTCGTCTGAGATATCCATTGGATTAGCTCCAAATGGATTTTCTTCACGACCAAAGTTTGGCGCTGCATTGCTTGGTTCAGATCCACCAAAGCTTGGGGCTGCATTTCCAGCAAAACCACCATTGCCTGATGAATAGCCACCAGCTGCATACCCTTCGCGTGCTGCACGGCTTTCCAATAATTGGAAGCTGTCTGCTACGACTTCAGTGACATAAACACGTTGACCTTGCTGGTTTTCGTAATTACGTGTTTGAATGCGACCGGTAATCCCAATCAAAGCACCTTTCTTAGCCCAATTGGCTAAGTTTTCTGCTTGCTGACGCCAGATCACACAGTTGATGAAATCGGCTTCGCGCTCTCCATTCTGACTCTTGAAGTTGCGGTTGACAGCTAGGCTGAAAGTAGCAACTGCTTGATTGCTTGGAGTGTAACGAAGTTCAGCATCACGGGTCATACGACCGACAAGTACAACATTGTTAATCATAAGTCACCTCTGATGATTTCTTACGCGTCAACTTTACGATCATGTGACGAAGAATGTCACCGTTGATTTTTGAAAGACGGTCGAACTCGTTAAGAGCTATAGCGTCGTTCGCTTCAACGTTTACGATATGGTAAAGTCCTTCACGGAAATCTTGGATTTCGTATGCAAGACGACGTTTTTCCCAATCTTTTGATTCAACAACAGTTGCACCGTTGTCAGTCAAGATAGAATCGAAACGTGCTACCAAAGCGTTTTTAGCTTCTTCTTCAATGTTTGGACGAATAATATAAAGAATTTCGTATTTAGCCATTGATAATGTTCCTCCTTTTGGACTAATGACCCCAAGTCTTTGCAAGGGGTAAGTGAGGTTTACTCACAAGAAACTATTATACCAGACTTTACGAACAAAGGCAAGGATTATCTTTAGAATTTGAAACATCATTTTTTACATAACCTAAGATATCAAAGGAAAACTTCCCCTTAAAAATGGCAATTAATAGAAGGAAAGAGACTCCTTTCCTGTCCCTTTTCCTTAAAGAAAACTGATATCAGTTAGCTTTAAGCTTGAGTCTTTATACTAGCTACAACAAATCTCAAGAAACGAGGAACGATTATGAATTATCTTATCATCCCCGCCTATCAACCGGATCTGAATCTTGTCAAACTGGTTCGCTTGGTCCATGCTAAAAGCGATCTCGAAATCATCGTCGTCGACGATGGAAGTGACGCCGACAAGAAAGTGATTTTTGACAAATTGGACGGTCTTGCGACAGTCCTGACCCACGAGCACAACCAAGGAAAAGGGCAATCTCTCAAGACTGCTTATGCCTACATCCTAGAAAGAGGTACCTATGGAAGCATTGTTACAGCTGATGCAGACGGTCAGCACAAAATTTGGGATATTTTCAGGGTTGTTAACCAATCTCAAGAACATCCTGGAGCACTTATTTTAGGTGCACGCGCCTTTTCTGGCCAAGTTCCTTTGCGTTCTGCTTTCGGGAATAAATTGACTCGCTTCTTGTTTAAACAACAAACCGGAGTGGCAATCAGCGATACCCAAACAGGTTTACGGGCTTTTACTACGAATCTCTTGCCTTTCATGCTTAAGGTTGACGGACAGCGTTATGAATATGAGATGAATGTTCTCCTTGCAGCAAGCAAGTCCTTCCCCATCCTAGAAGTTCCGATTGAAACAGTCTACATCAATGACAATGAAGGTTCCCACTTCCGACCTATCCGAGATGGCCTCATGATCTACAAGGACATGTTTAAGTTTGCCCTCTCCTCTCTGAGTAGTTTTATCGTTGACTATCTGGTCTACGCTTTCTTCCTTTTCGTGATGATGGCTGTGCCCATTAGTCTTCGAATTCTCCTAGCGAACGGAATCGCTCGTGTGACGAGTTCCATCTTTAACTACTCGACCAACAAGCACCTGGTCTTTAAGAATAAAGACAGCGTCGCTAAAACAGGAAGTGGCTACTTTGGTCTAGCCCTCGGCCTCTTTATTCTCGATACGCTCTTGATTCGACTCTTCTATACTGCTTTCGGGCTCAATCTCCTGATCAGTAAAATTGTCGTTGGCTTCCTCCTCTTTCTGGTCTCATGGGTGATCCAGAAAAAAGTAATCTTCAAAGAAAGGACAGCTCCCCACCATGAAATTCTTTAAAAAATCCTATACCTATGCTGCCTGCTTCGGCCTTCTATTGACCAGCAGTTTTAGCTACTCGATACTCAAGACCTTTGTCTTATCCGATGCCATCCAAACCGTAAAAGCTACGACTACGGACACTAAGGCAGCCAAAAAAGCAGCTGCTTCAGCTACAACGACCGATACTAGCTATTCAGATGACAATATCCAGGTGACTTTAACAGAAAAAACAGTTGAAAATACCCAGGTTTACATCGCAGATATCACAGTCAGCTCGGCAGATTATCTCAAAACAGCCTTTGCACAAAACACCTACGGGACAAATGTAACGGCTAAGACCTCCGTCACGGCCGCCAACAACAGTGCTATTCTAGCAGTGAATGGTGACTATTACGGGGCTAACAGCACAGGATACGTCATCCGAAATGGAGTGGTCTACCGCGATACCGTTCGGGAAGATTCAAGCAATGGGGACCTAGCCATTTATAAGGATGGATCCTTCAAAATTATCTATGAAGATGAGATCTCTGCGGATCAATTGGTCAAAGACGGGGTCGTCAATCTCCTCGCCTTCGGTCCTTCCTTAGTTGAAAATGGAGAGATTACGGTAGACACCAACTCAGAAGTTGGACAATCCATGGCCTCCAACCCACGTACAGCGATTGGGATCATCGATGAAAACCACTACATTATCGTCGTGTCAGATGGACGGACTTCAGAAAGTGAAGGACTATCTCTCTACCAATTAGCGGAAGTGATGAAGTCTTATGGCGTTAAAACAGCCTACAACCTTGGATGGTGGCGGATCTTCTACCCTCTACTTTAACGGAAAAGTCATCAACAAACCAACTACAAATGGTACTATCTCAGAAAGGGCGGTGAGTGACATTGTCTACATCGGTTACTAATCCTATTAAACAACGCTTGAAAAAAACGATTCTCTGGTACACTCTGATTTCAGCTTTCTTCTTCGTTGGAAGTCGCATCTATGAACACTTTAGTTTTGGAGAAACCTCAGCCTTCATGCACTACCTCTTCTTGATTCCTTTGATCGGTGGCGCCCTACTAGTGCTTCTACAGTTGATGGTGAAAGGCTTCTCTCGCCTGAGTCTCAATCTTTGGAATTCAGGAGTGGCTACGCTCACAGCCGGAGCCCTCTACCGAGGGATTGTCAACCTCTCTGGTCGATCTACCACAATGGATCAACCCTATTATTACCTTGGAGTTGCCTTTCTAGCACTAGCTCTGATCAGCCTCTTCTTTGTCCGCAGTGTCTGGGTGGAGAAGGTGGAAATGACCACTTAATCAACTATTGATCAAATGTCGTAGTCAATATAAGCTACGACTTTTTATATGTCTTTTCCCTAAATAAAGAAAGATACTGAATTTTTCAAGGTAAATATGTTTATCTAAAAAAACAAATGTGATAATTATATACCCTGTTTATATCTAACAATAATGAAATTATTAAATTTCTTTCTTTTGTTACCTTGACGTTTTATCAATAGATTTATATAATAAAAAGAATATATTAACAATACAATTAAAAAAGGGGATTAATTATGAAAATTATCAAAAGTACAATCTTATCTATTATCGTCATACTCTTTTTGAGTTCGTGCTCAGAAAAATAAAGATAAATTCCAATCGACCAATATAAAAATTGCCTATATCATCTAAGAATATAAATAAGAAAAAAATTATAAAGTAGTCGTTAACCAATTAAAAAGATGCTGGTTTTACAGACGTCAAAACTGATAAAATAGAAGATCTTGTCACCGGTTGGTTAAAAAAGATGGAGAAATTGAAAATGTGACTATTAACGGAGATACTGATTTTACCGAGGGACAAGAATTCCCTAAAAATGCTAAAATTACAGTAATCTATCATACCTTTAAAGAAGATAAATCTGAAAACAAAAGAAACTAAAGATTCAACACAGAAGAAAGATAAAAAAACACAAAAAGAACTCTAGTTCCTCTTCAGTTGACACTAAGTCCTCTCTAGTTCCTCCAAAACTTCTTCTAGTTCAACCACGACTTCATCAAGCTCCACTCAAGCATCTTCAAACACATCTAACACTCCTACTCCATCTGAAACACAGGTTATTAATCCTGATAACAATCCTGAATTTGCTTCTATATTAAAAAAACAGAAGATCCAACTGCAATTTCAAATTTTTGTTCAAAAAAATTCAAGGGAAAGTTGTTGAATTTAACGGCTATATAGCTTATTTTAATCCTCATGGAAATTATAAAAACCCGTTATGATATTTTTAATCTATGCAGGTGATTATCCTGGCCCTGATCTTGCTTCCCCTGGTCCAGCTTTTTCAATTCAATGATGTCGCTCCAACCTCCGTCTTTAGGAATTTCAGTGGAGATGGGATTGGGATTGGTCAAAAACATTCATATAAAAGCTACCATTCGAGAATTTTTCTAAAGGTGAACTTTTTATACTAGATCCAATTGAAGTGACAAAACGGTAAGTAGCTTATACTATTTATAATTTTTGATCAATAATTTCTATTAAATTAAAATAACGCTTTGACAATAAAAGTCATACTTGAATGTAAATAAACAAACACGTGATCCCTAATGCAATAGGTATCTAATCTATTGATACAATGAAAATATTAAAAAGGAAGTCCTCCTAGAGAGGGCTCTTTCCTTTTTATTATTATTTTTCTTCGCGTTTTTTGCTGGCTACAAATCCTGCTAAAGCTAGTGAGGTCATGCCAAAGAGGCTAAGGACTGTGGAAGCCAATTCATCTTGACCTGTTTTTGGAAGACCAGTTGCTGGTGTAGCAGCTACTTCTGCTGGGCCACCCGTATGATAAGTGACAGCGACTGGTTTGTTTGTTGCCACTTCTTTTGTTTCGCTTGCAGCTGGTTGAGCTGAACTTACTGGGTTTTCAGGTTGAGGTGTTGGGGTAGCAGGAGTCACTGGAGCTACAGGATGGACTGGAACTACAGGAGTTGCTGGATCCACTGGTGCTGGCTGAGGTTCCGGTTGTGGAGTTGGTTCAGGTGCAGGAGTTTCTTCTTCCACTTTTTCTACAAAGGTCTTGTTGCCCAAGATTGAAGCAGATAACTTCTTCCCTGCCTTATTCACATCTTCGATGTATTGGATAAAGACTTCAGTATCTGGATTAATGGCCCCGATCAATTTTGTATCGCGGAAGACTGAGAAGCCATCACCACCACCATACAAGAAGTCGTTGATAATCGCCTTGTAGGTCTTGTTGCGATCAATTTCAGTTCCATCTGCCTTGTAAGCTTTCACAACCTTATATGGATTTTCTTCTGTTGCATCGGCTGGTTTTGTATAGGTGTACTTGATCCCTGCCATTTGCAAGAAGTAGAGTTCTTTCTCATCATATTGTTGATCCAAAGCTTTGTAGATTTGGTCTCCAGTGATTTCTACTACTTGGAGGATATTTCCAAATGGTTGTACTGCTTGAGCTGCACCCCAAGTTACTGTTCCGTCTGGTTTCACCACGAGGTCTGCACGGATTCCTCCATTATTGGTGAAGGCAAAGTCAACATCTGGATAACCTGATTTTTTGGCAATATCTAGTTGCGCTGCTGTGACCAAATCTCCAACAGCACTTTCTTTTTGTGCATTCAATTCACGGGTAATATTTTCAGCCTTGTCTGCTGTACCGATTTTTGCTTCTGTTACCTTTTTAACTGTCGCATTGGCATCATCGATGATCGCTTGGACCTTGGCATCTTTTGCTTTGCCTTTCGATGGATCTACCGCGATAATTTTAGCAGTTGGAGCTTTGACAAAGTCAGCTGTATCCGTATCTAGGACCCCACGGACATCGGAGTAAGCTTTCCCTTGAGACGTACCTTGAACAATCAAGGTATTTCCGACCATCCCATTTGTATATTGGTGGTTGTGACCTGCAAAGACAATATCCACTGAGTTTTCAGGATAGATCTGATTTAATTTTTTGATCATGTCTGCGGCTGGTCCTTCTGCTACCCCATTTTTACTTGTTGCAGCAACGTGGGCCAAGACAGCGATAGCATGAACGCCTTGGTCATTCAGTTCACGCGCATATTTGGCAATCGATTCTGCTTCATCCAAAACACGGTATTGTTCATGATTTTTACGCAAAACAAGATTTGGAAATTCTGTCGTAACAACCCCGATAAATCCGACCTTAACGGTCTTATCATTGACTGGGATTTCTTTGATGGTATAAGGTTTCCAGTCAAATGGAATCTTGTTGGTATCTTTGTCAACCAAGTTGGCAATAACAATTTCTTGTTTGGAAGCTTCATGAGGATACTCATCGACAATCTTGTTGAATTGACCAGGTGTTGGGGCTTCTCCCTTCATGATCCGGTTGAATTCACCAAGCCCTTCGTCAAACTCGTGATTACCAAGGGTTCCGTATTCAAAGTTCATTTCGTTGAAGACTTTTACAGTTGGTTCATCTTGAAGAAGGGCAGAATTGGCTGGACTAGCGCCGACCATATCTCCAGCTTGCACACGAATACTAGCATTTGGACTTCCTGCATTTTCCGTTTCAAATTCTTTTTGGGAATCGTTCAGGTAGGTTGCTAATAGCGGAGCTGTTCCTGCATTCTTGACAGTTTCCCCTTCTAAACGAGCTGTCCCCGTTTGTTCCAAGGCACCGTGGAAGTCATTGACCCCCATAAATTGAACGGGCAATTCGTCCGCAAAGACGCTATTGATCGCAAAAACACTGAGACCGGCAGCGACCGCTAGGATACTGCTTTTCAAGATAACTTTTTTCTTCATTGAATACTCCATTTTCTAATGTTGGACACTTCTCCAAAGAGGAGAAAGCAGAAAAGTTGATTTGCTACAATCAGCCATTCCATTTTACTATTTTTTCGGCTTATACTTCAATATTTCTCTGAAAACTCTTTCACTTTTTCTTAGAAAGCGCTTGATTTCCCGAACATCTATTTCCAGTATCTTTTTTCCTCCTTTTGTTACTAAATAGCTGATTACTCAGCTATAGAATGAGCAGACTATGTGAAAGTACAAATAAGTCCCAAAGCCTCTCAAAAGAAATATATTTTTTTGAAATTGATCGATGCAAGACTGTCAGTGGTAGAGTGGGCTCTAAACAATACGCTGATTTCAGTCAGCTGTTTACGAGACCCTACTCAATACTAGTGCAGGAACTGAGAGTTCGACGACATCGACTCCCCTAACGAAAGTTTTTACTCGACTTTGTCTGTCAAAAAAAGCCGACTGCTCTTCTTCTTATTTATTCACGTTTTCCCATTTCCAGTTTTGAACTTCTGGAATGTCGTCTCCGTTTTCACGGATGTAGTCATGGTGGAAGGCGATTGTTTCATCCATCTTCGCTGCAAATGCGCTTGCTGCATCTCCAAGAGCTGCATTAGCTGCATCTTGTGCCAAGTGGAAGCGATCCAACTCAGACATCACACGCATATCAAATGGTGTGGTGATATCCCCGTTTTCACGGTAACCATGTACACGAAGGTTATGGTTGTGACGGTTGAAGAAGATATCACGGATCATGCCTTCGTAACCATGGAAGGCAAAGATGACTGGTTTATCAGTTGTGAAGACTTTGTCGAACTCTTCATCTGAAAGTCCACGCGCATCAACGGATGGGTGACGCAATTTCAAGATATCGACAACGTTGACAAAGCGGATCTTCAATTCTGGGAAGGCTTTGTGCAAGATTGTGATAGCTGCAAGAGCTTCTAAGTTTGGCTCTGTACCTGCAGCTGCAATAACAAGATCTGGCTCTTCATCTGCTGAAACAGTTGATGCCCAATCGATCACCTTGTATCCTTCACGAACCAATTCTTCTGCTTCATGCTGCTGAGTAGAATTGAGGACGTGGGTGTTTAGAAGAAACGATCAAGTTGATCACATCTTCTGCCTTGAAGGCTTCATCCATCACCGCAAGCAAGCTATTGGTATCTGCTGGCAAGTACTCACGGATATATTCAGGAGTTTTTCTCAGCCAAGTGAGTCAAGATACCTGGATCTTGGTGAGTGTAACCATTGTGGTCTTGTTGGAAGACAGTTGAAGTTGCAATCAAGTTCAAGGCTGGGTAGTTTTTACGCCATGTTGTATGTGTCTTAGACTTTACGCAACCATTTGAAGTGTTGAGTGATCATAGAATCCACAACACGAAGGAAGGATTCGTAAGAAGCGAAGAATCCATGACGACCTGTCAAGACATATCCTTCAAGCATTCCTTCTGCTTGGTGCTCTGACAATTGAGAGTCAATGACACGACCAGCAGGGCTCAAAGCTTCATCGTAGTCTGGTTTCATACGTCCTAACCATTGACGGCTTGTACGAGTGAAGACTTCTTGAAGACGGTTTGATTTGGTTTCGTCTGGACCAAAGATACGGAAGTTATCTGGGTTCGCATCTACCAAGTCTGCCGCATACTTACCAAATTCGATCATGTCTTGAGCCATGATTTCACCTGGTGTGTTGAATTGAAGGGCATGTTTCTTCCAATCAGCTGTGTTCATTGGTTTGATCACACCAGCATTTGTGATTGGGTTCATCGCCATGCGACGGTCACCTTTTGGTGCAATTTCAGCAATTTCAGGAACTAGTTTACCAGTTTCGTCGAACAATTCAGCTGGACGGTAAGATTCCAACCATGAAAGAAGAGCATCGACATGCTCCATGTGGTGAGCATCTACTGGGATTGGAACTTGGTGCGCACGGAATCCACCCTCAATAGGTGTTCCTTCCCATGCTTTTGGACCAGTCCAACCTTTAGGAATACGAGCAATCAAGACAGGATAAACTGGTTGAGTTGCTTCTTCAGCAGAACCTTTACGAGCTTCTGCTTGGACTTTCTTGATTTCTTCAATTGCTTCATCCAATTTTTCAGCGAACAAAGCGTGAGCAGCTTCGTGATCTTCTGAAATCGCAGTGACATTCGCAAAGATTGGTTTCCAACCAAGACCTTCAAAGAAGAGGGCCAATTCTTCGTCTGTTTTGCGTTCGAAGATCGTTGGGTTGTGGATCTTCCCACCATTGAGGTAGAAGATTGGAAGGATAGCCCCATCGTTGACTGGGTTCAAGAAGGTATTTGACAACCAACCAGCCATCAATGGACCTGTTTCTCCTTCACCGTCACCGATAACTGTGGCAGCAATCACATCTGGATTATCCAATACAGCACCTGCAGCGTGAGAAAGGGCATAACCAAGTTCTCCACCTTCGTGGATAGATCCTGGTGTTTCAGGCGCAGCGTGAGAAGCGATTCCTCCTGGGAATGAGAAGATCTTACACAAGTGTTTGAAACCTTCTTCATTTTGAGGGATGTTTGGATTCAATTCAGTATAAGAACCATCTAAGTATGAGTTCGATACCATTACTTGTCCACCGTGACCTGGTCCTTCAATGTAGAACATATCCAAGTCGTATTTGTTGATGGCACGGTTCAAGTGAGCATAGATAAAGTTTTGCCCTGGTACAGTTCCCCAGTGTCCGATTGGGTGAGCCTTCAAGTCATTTTCAACGACTTCGCGCTTCAACAATGGGTTATCTTTCAAGTACATTTGAGCAGCTGAAATGTAGTTGGCTGCACGCCACCAAGCGTCTACTTTATCCAAGTAAGCTTTGCTGTTATAATCGACAGTCATCTTGTCTCCTCACAATTTCTAGACAGGTCTGTTGAACAACCTGTTCGTTTGATGAATAGTTTAAACAATCTGTTTTCAATCAAACAGATGATATTGAAGAAAATATTCAATATTACTTCTATTCTATCAAGAATTTCTATTTTTGTACATCAGAAAGTAAGAAAAATATTCTTTGAAGGTCAAATTTTTATTTCCCGATAAAGGGTTCCCATTCCCTACAGGGATACGTTTTAAAAAAAGACTTTGCTGATTTTTGCAAACCAGCAAAGTCCCAAATGAAATGGAGTCAGTTTAAATGACTTTTTGACCTTTCTTGTAGACATCTGTCACCAGATTTGTCGCAAAGAAATAGAAGAGATAATCTAGATTTGGTGCATCAAAGATGGTAATGTCAGCCTGTTTTGCCAACATCGAAAGAGCCGATCGTTTTGGCACGATCTACTGAATAGGCTGCATTGATGGTCACTGCATTGAGAATTTCCACTGGAGTTAGGCGCATCATGAAGCAACCGAGATGCATGGCAAACTGAAGATTGGCTGTCGGACAAGACCCAGGATTGCTGTCGGTCGTTAGCGTAATGGCCATACCAGCGTCCAACATCTTACGAGCCGGTGCATAGGTATCTTCCATCAGGCTGAAGGTTGTTGCCGGCAACAGATTTCCGATGACTTTAGCTGCTGCTAGTTTCTGAATGCCTTCATCGGTAATCACCATCAGGTGTTCTGCACTGGTGGATCCCAGTTCAGCCGCTACATCCACACCGCCGATGGACTCGATTTCATCCGCATGGATCCGTAACTTGAAGCCCATTTCCTTAGCTTTGGACAAAAGATAGCGCGACTCATCCGCTGTGAAGACACCTTTTTCACAGAAGATATCACAGAACTCAGCTAACTGTCCTTCTTTCACTTTTGGAAGCATTTGTTCCACAATGAGATCTAAATATTCTTGGGAACGGCCCTTGTACTCTGTCGGGATCGCGTGAGCTGCCATAAAGGTCGAAACGAGATCGATTTCATGGTCGTGATCCAAGGCTGCAACCACATCTAATTGCCGTTTTTCAGTTTCCCAATCCAACCCATAACCACTTTTAGCTTCAACGGTTGTCACCCCATGGCGCAACATGTAGTCCAACAGTCGTTTGGACTTGTCATAGAGGGTGTCAAAAGAAGCTTCCCGTGTCGCCCGAACGGTGCTTAGAATCCCTCCGCCTTGGGCGAGGATGTCTAAGTAAGAAACACCTGCTAATTTTTTTGCAAATTCATGCTCCCGACTGCCACCATAAACCAAGTGGGTATGGCAATCGATCAGACCGGGGGTCGCAACTTTTCCTTCACAAGACTTCACTTCAGTATGGTCGTCAATCAATTCTGGATCTGGTTGACCTGTTCCAACTGCAAGAATCTTTCCATCCTTAATGGCAATATAAGCATCTGAAAGAATTTTTGCCTCTGCCATCTCCTTGCCATAGAGAGGATGACCGAGATCATTTGGACAAAACAATTGGTTAAAGTGGGTTAATAGGATATCAGCAGACATATGAAAACATTCCTTTCTATTTCCATTGTTATTCATTTTACAATTCTACAGAAAAAGCGTCAAAAAAAAAGTCAAAAAGTTTTCCTCTCATTTTTTTTTGCTTTATTAAAAATTATATTTTTTTTTGACTCTTTATTGACGTTTCTTCGATACAATAAAGAAAATATAAATTCACAGTCCAACTATAAGGAGGGTTCTGCTATGTCATTTATAGACGAGAAAGAAATTGCAGCTGCTATGTCTGTCAAACTTGACTTTGATGTCCTACCCGAAAAGGCGACTTTTCAAGAAGGCATCCGTCGTGCACCTGATAGAGGCTTCCGCTTAACGCAAGCTCAGACTGAAATTGCCCTTAAAAACGCTTTGCGTTACATTCCTAAAAAATTCCACCAAGAGTTGATCCCAGAATTTCTGGAAGAACTAAAAACTCGTGGTCGGATCTATGGCTATCGCTTCCGTCCAAAAGATCGTATCTACGGAAAACCAATCGATGAGTACAAAGGAAAATGCACAGCTGCTAAGGCTATGCAGGTCATGATCGACAACAACTTGAGCTTTGAAATTGCTCTTTATCCATATGAATTGGTCACTTATGGGGAAACAGGATCTGTCTGTGCCAACTGGATGCAGTACAACTTGATCAAGAAATACTTGGAAGTCATGACAGAAGACCAAACCTTGGTCGTTGAATCTGGTCACCCTCTTGGCCTCTTTAAATCGAAACCAGAAGCTCCTCGCGTTATCATCACCAACGGTCTTTTGATTGGTGAGTATGACAACATGCACGACTGGGAAATTGCTGAAGAAATGGGAGTTACCAACTACGGTCAGATGACAGCTGGTGGCTGGATGTACATCGGCCCTCAAGGGATCGTTCACGGTACCTTCAACACCCTTCTCAATGCTGGTCGTCTCAAACTCGGTGTGCCTGATGATGGCGACTTGACTGGTAAACTCTTCATTTCATCTGGTCTCGGTGGGATGAGTGGAGCTCAAGGGAAAGCAGCTGAAATTGCAAAGGCTGTTGCGATCGTTGCAGAAGTGGACCGCTCTCGTATCGAAACTCGTCACTCCCAAGGTTGGATTAGCCAAGTAACTGACAGTGCCGAAGAAGCTGTGAAATTGGCTCAAGTAGCACTGGAAGCTGGGGAATCTACTTCAATTGCCTACCATGGTAATATCGTAGACTTGCTCGAATATGTCAATGAACACCAAGTGCACGTTCATCTCTTGTCTGACCAAACCTCTTGCCACAACGTTTACGATGGTGGTTATTGCCCAGTTGGTATCAGCTTTGAAGAACGGACACGTTTGCTGGCAGAAGACAAGAAACCTTCCACCGCCTCGTTGATGAAACCTTGGCTCGTCACTTCGCAGTCATCAAAGACTTAACGGCTAAAGGTACCTACTTCTTCGACTACGGTAATGCCTTCATGAAATCTGTTTACGACTCTGGCATCAAGGAAATTTCTAAGAATGGTTTGGATGACAAAGACGGCTTCATTTGGCCATCTTATGTAGAAGATATCATGGGACCTATGCTCTTTGACTATGGTTATGGTCCATTCCGTTGGGTCTGCCTCAGCGGTAAACACGAAGACTTGATTGCAACTGACCATGCAGCTATGGAAGCGATCGATCCAACTCGTCGCTACCAAGACCGCGATAACTACAACTGGATTCGCGATGCTGAAAAGAACCAATTGGTGGTTGGTACCCAAGCTCGTATCCTCTACCAAGATTGTATGGGCCGTGTTAACATTGCTTTGAAATTCAATGAACTCATTCGCCAAGGCAAGATTGGACCGGTCATGATCGGACGTGACCACCACGACGTATCTGGTACAGATGCTCCATTCCGTGAAACATCAAACATCAAAGATGGTTCGAACGTCACTTGTGACATGGCGGTTCAATGTTACGCTGGTAACGCTGCTCGCGGTATGAGTCTCGTCGCTCTCCACAACGGTGGTGGTACTGGTATTGGTAAAGCTATCAACGGTGGATTTGGTCTCGTCCTAGACGGTAGCCACCGGATCGATGAAATTATCAAGTCTGCCATTGCCTGGGACACTATGGGTGGGGTTGCTCGTCGGAACTGGGCACGGAATAACCATGCCATTGAAACAGCGATCGAGTACAACCGTCTCCATGCAGGAACAGACCACATCACCATTCCTTATCTGGCAGATGAAGATTTGGTCAAAGAAGCCGTTCAAAAATTGTTTTAACATCAAAAAATAAAAACTGAGAAAGGGGAGGAAAATGCAAAGACTCCTCCTCCCCAACTTCTCCTATAAAAAGAGGTAATCATATGGCAAAAATTGTTGAGTGTATTCCAAACTTCTCTGAAGGACGCAATCAAGCTGTGATCGACGGATTAGCAGCTACAGCAAAAAGTATTCCAGGTGTCACTTTACTGGACTACTCGTCTGATGCCAGTCACAACCGCAGCGTCTTTACACTCGTTGGGGATGAAGAAAGCATTCAAGAAGTGGCTTTCCAATTGGTGAAATACGCTTCTGAAAACATTGATATGACCAAGCACGAAGGCGAACACCCTCGTATGGGGAGCAACAGACGTTTGTCCATTCGTTCCCGGTCAAAGATATCACTACAGCTGAATGCGTTGAGATTGCTAATAAAGTGGCCGAACGCATCAATCGTGAATTAGGTATTCCAATCTTCCTTTACGAAGATGCCGCAACTCGTCCAGAACGGAAAAACTTGGCTAAAGTGCGCAAAGGACAATTTGAAGGAATGCCAGAAAAATTGTTGGAAGAAGACTGGAAGCCAGACTACGGCGAACGCAAGATTCACCCAACTGCAGGGGTTACAGCTGTTGGTGTCCGTATGCCACTCGTTGCTTTCAATATTAACCTTGACACAGACGACCTAGATATTGCCAATAAAATTTCTAAAATCATTCGTGGATCAAGCGGTGGATACAAATACTGTAAAGCGATCGGTGTCATGCTAGAAGATCGTAACATCGCCCAAGTCTCCATCAACATGGTCAACTTTGGAACAATTCCCATTGTATCGTGTCGTTGAAACCGTTCGTTTCGAAGCACAAACGCTACGGGTGTTCGCATCATCGGAACAGAACTTATCGGACTCGCTCCTGCTAAGGCTTTGATCGACTCTGCTGAATACTACTTACAATTAGAAGACTTTGACTACAGCAAACAAGTCTTGGAAAATCACTTGTTGGGTTAGAAAGGGAGTTCTATGAAACTAGTTGACTTAAGTATTACGGAGTTTGCCAAGGTCCTTGGTTCAGATGCTCCAGCTCCAGGTGGTGGTTCTGCTGCTGCTCTATCTGCTGCGAATGGGATTTCCCTTACAAAAATGGTCTGTGAACTGACCATTGGAAAGAAAAAATACGCTGAATTTGAAGACCACATCAAAGGGGTTCACGAAAAAAGTGCCCAACTCCAAGACCAATTACTAGAAGCCATCGATAAGGATACAGAAGCTTTCAACGTCGTATCAGCAGTCTTTGATCTTCCAAAAGAAACGGAAGAAGAGAAAGCCGCTCGTCGTGAAGCCATGCAAAAAGCTTTGAAACATGCGACAGTATCTCCTTTTTCTATGATGGAGCTCATCGTTGAAGCTCTTGAAACAACAAAAGAAGCTGTTGGTAAGTCCAACACCAATGCGGCGAGTGACCTAGGGGTAGCTGCTCTGAATCTTAAAGCTGGCCTTCAAGGGGCTTGGCTCAATGTCCTGATCAACATTTCAGGAATCAAGGACCAAGACTTTGTCCAAGAATACCACGGAAAGGGACTCAAACTCCTCCAAACAGGCTCTGACCTTGCAGACAACATTTACCAAACCATTTTAGAAAGTCTATCATAAACCTAACAAACAAAAAGAAAGAAGGGATTCTATGGTTTTATCGGATATTGAAATTGCCAATTCTGTCCAAATGAAGCCCATCACCGATATCGCTGCTGAACTTGGATTGACCGAAGACGACATTTCGCTCTACGGAAAATACAAGGCAAAAATTGATAGCAACCAACTGGAACAACTCAAGGATAAGGAAGATGGAAAGCTGATCCTCGTGACAGCCATCTCTCCGACACCTGCTGGAGAAGGAAAGACAACCACCTCTGTTGGCTTGGTCGATGCTCTTTCAGCTATTGGTGAAAAAGCCGTCATTGCCCTGCGCGAACCTTCACTTGGCCCTGTCTTTTGGGATCAAAGGGTGGAGCTGCTGGTGGTGGTTACGCCCAAGTGGTTCCAATGGAAGATATCAACCTTCACTTTACAGGAGACTTCCATGCCATTGGGATTGCCAACAACCTCCTTGCAGCCTTGATTGACAACCATATCCATCACGGCAATGAGTTGGGTATCGATTCTCGTCGCATCACCTGGAAACGGGTGGTCGATATGAACGACCGTCAACTCCGTCATATTGTCGATGGTCTTCAAGGAAAAACAAACGGGGTTCCTCGTGAAGATGGCTTTTGACATCACCGTGGCTTCTGAAATCATGGCCATTCTCTGTCTCTCAGAAAATATCCTTGATCTCAAAGAACGTCTTGATCGCATCATTATCGGGTACAACTACCAAGGACAACCGGTCACAGCCAAAGACCTCAGGCTGGAGGGGCCATGGCAGCTGTCCTCAAAGATGCCATCCATCCAAACTTGGTGCAAACCTTGGAGCATACTCCTGCCATCATCCACGGCGGACCATTTGCCAATATCGCCCACGGCTGTAACAGTGTGTTGGCTACTAAACTAGCCCTCAAATATGCAGACTATGTTGTGACAGAAGCTGGTTTTGGAGCAGACCTCGGTGCTGAAAAATTCATCGATATCAAGTGCCGCATGGCCGGACTAAAACCTGCTGCCGTTGTCCTCGTCGCAACCATCCGTGCCCTCAAAATGCATGGTGGGGTTGCCAAAGCAGACTTGGCTACTGAAAATGTCCAAGCCGTTATCGATGGTCTACCAAACCTAGACAAACACTTGGCCAACATCCAAGAAGTCTATGGTCTACCTGTGGTCGTTGCCATTAACAAATTCCCACTGGATACAGAAGCCGAACTAGAAGCTGTCTATGAATCTTGTAAGAAACGCCATGTAGATGTGGTCATTTCAGATGTCTGGGCACATGGTGGAGCTGGTGGTCGTGACTTGGCTGAAAAAGTCATTCAACTGGCTCAAGAAGAAAACCACTTCTCTTATGTCTATGACGAAGAAGACAGCATTGAAACAAAATTGACCAAGATCGTCACAAAAGTCTATGGTGGTAAAGGCATCAGCTTAACACCAGCGGCCAAACGCGAACTGAAAGAATTAGAAGCTCTTGGCTTCTCGAACTACCCAATCTGTATGGCCAAAACCCAATATTCCTTCTCAGACGATGCGAAGAAAATGGGAGCACCAAAAGATTTCACAGTTAAAATCAGTAACCTTAAGGTAGCTGCCGGAGCTGGCTTCATCGTAGCTCTCACTGGTACCATTATGACCATGCCTGGCCTACCTAAAGTTCCTGCCAGTGAAAAGATTGATATCGATGCCCACGGCAATATCACTGGTCTCTTTTAAGAAAGAAGGCGTCCTATGGTGACTCTCCTTCATCTTACCCCCGCAGATTATCAAATTTCTACCTGGTCCGGTGGCCAAACCACCCAACTCTTTCTCTCCCCAGAGGGAGGAAGCTATCCAGATCGGACCTTTTGACTTCCGCTCTCTACTGCAACGGTAGAGGTTGAAAAAAGTAACTTTACCGATCTCACGGGCTACCACCGAATCTTGATGCCCTTGAATGCCTCCATTCGACTCAACCATCAACAGAAAGAAGTGGTTTTGAACCCCTTTCAAAGCTACTTCTTTGATGGGGGGAGATCCTGTATCTAGCCAAGGGACTTGTCAAGACTTTAATTTGATTTACAAACCTTCTTATCAGGGGCATATGAGTGCTATATCCCCAAAAGAGAGTGTCAAAAGTCAGAGTCGCTATCAATTGATCTACGCTCTCTGTCCACTAACACTCAAATGGGGAACCAATCATTCTCAAACTCTCCAAACTCACGAGCTCCTGGTGATCGAACAAGCATCTCCTCTTCAAGAGATGACAATCACGTTTTTACCCCATCAGTCTGGGGAGCAACCGATTGCTATCTGGACTGGACTACAATAATGTTCACAAAGGAGAAACATTATGAACGGAGCACATAAACAGTCGATTGAGGAACAAGAAAAAGCGAAATTCAGCTTTAGCGGTGCCACTCTTTACGGTATCAACGCCGTAATCGGATCTGGTATCTTCCTCCTTCCTCAAAAAATTTATTCTGGCCTCGGACCAGCTTCTCTAGCTGTCATGTTCGGGGTTGCCATTCTCGTCATGCTACTATCAGCCTGTCTGGCTGAAACAGCTGGCTACTTCGACAAAAACGGTGGAGCCATGCAATACTCAAAAGCCGCTTTCGGAGACTTCGTTGGCTTTAACGTTGGGATTCTCGGTTGGGCCGTTACTGTTATCGCTTGGGCTGCCATGTTAGCCGGATTTGCTAAGATCTTCATCATCACCTTCCCAGCATTTGAAGGCTACAACCTTCCGATCAGTATCGGTATGCTGATTCTCTTGAGTCTGATGAACATTGCCGGTCTGAAAACCTCTAAGATGTTTACTCTGACAGCTACTGTTGCAAAATTAATTCCAATTGTCCTCTTCTCACTCTTTGCCATCTTCTTCATTTCCGGTGGCGTGAGCAAGGGCAACTTCACACCTTTCCTTCAATTGGAAAGTGGAACAAACCTCTTCAGTTCTATTTCTAGTACAGCCGTCTACATCTTCTACGGTTTCATCGGATTTGAAACCATGTCTATCGTTGCAGGGGAAATGCGCAACCCTGAAAAGAACGTTCCCCGCGCTATTCTAGGTTCTATCAGTATTGTATCTGTTCTCTACATGTTGATCATCGCAGGAACAATCGCCATGCTTGGTGGTCGCATTATGCAAACTGGTGCACCAGTACAAGACGCATTTGTCGAAATGATTGGCCCTATCGGAGCTCCACTCGTTTCTTACGGAGCCCTCATTTCAATCGCCGGTCTAAACATCGGTGAATCCATCATGGTCCCTCGTTTTGGTGCCGCATTAGCAACTGAAAAACTCTTGCCAGAAGGGCTTGGAAAAACAAACTCTAAGAATGCCCCTGTCATTGCCATTATCATCTCTGGTATCTTCGCTTTCTTACTCTTGTTATCTGGCTCTTTCGAATCATTAGCAACCTTCAGTGTTGTCTTCCGTTTCTTCCAATACATTCCAACTGCTTTGGCAGCCATCAAACTCAGAAAAATGTACCCAGACAAAAAGGTTACCTTCCGAGTACCATTTGGTCCCTGTTATCCCAGTTCTAGCTGTTGTCATCAGTATCTTGATGATTGCAGGGGACAACCTAATGAACTTTGTTTGGGGTGCCATCGGTCTCGTGATCGCAAGTGGACTCTACTTTGTTTTCCACGGCGATAAACTACATAAATCGAAAACCCTTCCTCACTAATTTTCTTTACACACTAGATGGGAACAGAGACGGGAGCGAAGCTCGGTTTTGCTCCCTAACCCATCTAGGACTCCACGAATGTCAAACCTGAGCCCTTTTCTCTATGACTCTTTTCAATTTTTTTAGATCAATAGACAATGGGCCCATGTTTGGTATTCAAACCGAAGTAAACAACACTACTTCCACAGAACAACTATTCATAATCGGAGGTTTTATATGACTCAATTGATTCATTTAGATGGTAATAGCTTAACACTCGAAGAAGTCATCGCTGTAGCTCGGCACGGTGCCCAATGTGAGCTTGATGAACAAGCCAAAGAAGCCGTTATCGCATCCCGTAAAATCGTTGATGACATTGTCCGGGAAAAACGAGTCGTCTATGGTGTAACCACTGGCTTTGGTTCCCTCTGTAATGTCAGCATCTCTCCAGAAGATACTGTTCAACTGCAAGAAAACCTGATCCGAACTCACTCATCTGGCTTCGGTGATCCACTTCCTGAAGATGCCGTTCGTGCCATCATGCTGATCCGTATCAACTCACTCTTGAAAGGTTATTCTGGCATTCGTCTGTCAACTGTTGAAAAACTGTTAGAATTGCTCAACAAAGGAGTCACTCCTTATATCCCTGAAAAAGGCTCTCTCGGAGCTTCTGGAGACTTAGCACCACTTGCTCATATGGTTTTACCAATGTTGGGTCTTGGACGCGCCTACTACAAAGGAGAACTTCTCAGTGGTCAAGAAGCCTTAGATCGTGCTGGAATTGAAAAGATCCAATTGGCTGCCAAAGAAGGGCTTGCCTTGATCAATGGTACGACTGTCCTAACCGGTATCGGTGCTCTTGCGACTTATGATGGTATCCAATTGCTCAAACTCTCTGATATCGCTGGTGCTCTCTCAATGGAAGTTCACAATGGAATTACCAGTCCATTCGAAGAAGACCTTCATTCCATCCGCCCACAAAGTGGACAATTGGCAACTGCTCGCAACATCCGTAACCTTCTTGAAGGAAGCAAGAATACCACTGTTGCGACTCAACAACGGGTACAAGATCCTTATACACTTCGCTGTATCCCTCAAATCCATGGAGCCAGCAAGGATTCTATTGCTTACGTAAAAGAAAAAGTTGAAATCGAAATCAACTCTGTCACAGATAACCCAATCATTACCAAAGAAGGACACGTCATCTCAGGAGGTAACTTCCACGGTGAACCAATGGCGCAACCATTTGACTTCTTAGGCATTGCCCTTTCTGAAATTGGGAACGTATCTGAACGTCGGGTGGAACGCTTGGTCAACAGCCAACTCAGTAAATTACCATCCTTCTTGGTTAAACACCCTGGACTCAACTCAGGCTTCATGATTACCCAGTATGCTTGTGCATCCCTTGCATCGGAAAATAAAATTTTGGCTCACCCTGCTAGTGTCGATTCTATTCCATCTTGTGAAAACCAAGAAGATTTCGTCAGCATGGGAACGACTGCCGCTCGTAAAGCAGCAGAAATTCTTAAAAACTCACGTCGCATCGTTGCTACTGAAATCATGGCAGCTTGCCAAGCCTTGGATCTCAAGCCAGAAAATCATGAACTTGGTAAAGGTACAAAACCAGCTTATGAGCTGATTCGTCAAAAACTGAACTTCATTGAATTTGACAAAGATATCGAAATCTTTGAAGAACTTAATAAAGCATCTGCTGTTGTCGAAAGCGAAGAATTCTTAGCAACCATCGAAAAAGCAGTTGACTTAAGCATTCAATACTGATACAGTAAGAATAAAGCAAAACAGAGGCTGGCGATCTTCTCAGCCTCTGCCTGCTTTCAGAAAAATAAGGGAGGCGACAAGCTTGCTCACAAACTACTATCCAATGACCTACAGCTACTACCAAGGTAGCATCGAGGACAATCCCTACACGGCCAAATGGGGAATGGTCACCAAATTTAGACCTAAACGACGAGACCCTCACTCCATTTGAGGGTATGACCTTTGGGATCATCGGCTTTAAGAGTGACAAAGGAGTCTATATCAATAATGGGCGTGTAGGAGCAGTCGAGGGTCCTACAGCCATCCGTTCTCAAATCGCTAAACTTCCATGGCACTGGGGAACCAATGTGACAGTGTATGATGTGGGAAATATTGACGGGCCCAACCATTCACTAGAAGAACTCCAAGAAAGTCTCTCGCAAGCGATCCAGCGCATGTACCAATTAGGGATCCAACCTATTGTCCTAGGAGGCGGTCACGGAACTGCTTACGGCCACTATCTAGGGATTCAATCCAGTTTAGAAAAAGATGAACAACTGGCTGTGATCAATCTGGATGCCCACTTTGATTTGCGACCTTACGACCAAACCGGTCCCAATTCTGGAACAGGTTTTCGTCAAATGGCTGATCATGCTAAAGAAAAAGGTCAGGACTTCCCTTACCTCATCCTGGGGATCCAAGAGCACAATAATAACCTCTTCCTCTTTAATTACGTTGCTAAAACACCAAGTATTGATTTCTTAACCGGGCAAGACCTCTTCCAGATGAGCCACCAAGCCATTCTGGATCGAATCGATCAATTTTTAGAAAATCAAACCGCGATCTATCTGTCTATTGATATGGATTGCTTTGCGGTCGGCTCTGCTCCTGGTGTTAGTGCCATCCAATCACTTGGTGTCGATCCTAAACTAGCCCTCCTGCTTCTCCAACACATTGCTGCCAGTGGCAAGCTAATCGGATTTGATGTCGTGGAAGTTTCTCCTCCTCATGACATTGACAACCATACTTCAAACCTTGCTGCGACCTTTATTTTTTACTTGACACAAATATTGGCGCAACAAAAACTGAACTAAGAAGATTTCTATACACATAAAAAGCATAGAAACACCCATTGCTTGGGTATTTCTATGCTTTTTTCATTTTCAGCACAATGATCTTTGCCTGAAAGGAGAACAGGCCACTTAGCCTCCTCTTATGATTTAGGTAAGAGACACTACAGGTCTTTTAATTTCTTAAGAAACTGACGATCTCTGTAGGGATTCAAGTGTTGCTCTGCTACCTTCTTGTAGTAATTCTTATCTTCTTTCAAGAAGGTGTTCAAGGCAGGAGCAAGCTCTTCTCCCCTCTCCTTTTGATTAGATAAGAAAGCTAATAGATAATGAACCATCCCCTTATCCCGTGAATTAGCAGATGGATTCATCGTCCTTTCTTTTCGAGCCAGATAAGCCGCAACCTTCTCCTGATCCCCTTGCTGACAAGCAATTAAAGATTGATAAAATTCGAGCAATTCTTCCTTCCAAGGGAAGCGAACACTGGACAAAATCTTCTGAGCTCTGTCAAAACAGAGGCGAGCTTGGATCAAATCTCCCTTCCAATAATAGGCGATCCCAAGATCAATATCAAAGACAACACGGACGGAATCAACAGCTTGATCCCCCACTAAGCGCAAAACCTCTTCTAAGTGGGTGACGGCTACTTGGAAATGGCCTCTCACTTGCTCGATTTCAGCGAGATAGGCCAAAGAAGCCGCAATTTGAATGGCATACTTGGCCTGCATGCTATTGGTCAAACTAAAGCAATCAATAGAGCGATACAGATGCCGGGTCGCCTGCTCCTCATCCCCAACCATCAGGTGATACAAGCCCTTTCAAACGCAACTGGATCGCGATGACCTCATGATTATTAGCTTGGATGGCATCTTCCAAAGCTAAATCTGTATAATAGGCCATCTCAGAGATATTTCTCCGTTTGAATGCAATAATAAATGATTTGCCGATAACCCTCTAAGAGGAAGTCGGATTGCTTGAGTTCCCGCGCATAGGAGATGACTTTTTGGATATCATGAATCCCCTTTTGATACTCCCCACTTCGAATAAAATAGCGACCTTCTAGGTACAAGTAACGCAGTTGTAAATGCTTGTATTCTCTATCTCTTTGGTGCCTTGAAAAGAGGTTATCTAATTCTTGGCGAATGCGGGATAGCTCTCCAAAAATGTCCAAATGGCTATTTGTACCATCTGATAGGAACCCCTCATCTACCTTGGAATAAATCGGAAACAGCTCATGCTCCAGCTGAAGGATTTCTTCTAAATAGGTCAACTCAAAAGATAAGGAACGCAAAAGATTTTGCGATCGCTTATATTGGTAGGCAATTTCCTTATAAAGAAGAAGGTCCGTCGAATCTTCTAAGCTTTCTTCCAATTTTTGCGCAATTTGTTGGTGGAAGAGCCGCCGTCTAGCTGGCGAAAGAAGATGGTAAAAGTACATGGCTACCAATTGCTTGCAAAATTGAACCAAGAGAGCCTCGCCTTCTTCTACGATTGAGACGATCGCTCTTTCAGATAAAGGCTCGATTAATTCTGTCAAAACAGGAAGCTCTGTAGCCGTCAATTCTGCTAAGATAGACAGAGAAATTGGCTTATGAAAACAAGATAGGTAGTGTAGAAGAGCCTCTTCCTCACTGCTCATATCCCCAAGCTCCTGAGAAAGATAGGCTTGAATGATATCAGGCAAGGGTTCTAAATTTTCATTTTCTTTCCACTCTTCGATATAGCTGGACAGTAAGAACGGACTGCCTTCACTCCATTCGACCATCTGCTCCATCACTGCCGGCTCTATCTCTCCCAGTTCCCCTTTCAAGAGAGCACGACTTTCACTTGGATCAAAATTGGTCAACTCTAGTTGAGACAACCGTTTCTCTACCTTCAAGCCCCCCAAGAAGTTGACGAAGAAAGCTGGCAGAGGATCTTCCGCTGTAAAAATTAGTTGCCATTTTTCCTGGTTTCTTCTCTCCTCTAGTTGTTTCACTTTTTCTAGAGACACTGCATCAATCCACTGGGCGTTTTCAAGCAGAATCAGGAGCGGTTTTTCTTTGCTAAGGCTCTGAAGCTGATTCCATACAGAAATGAGATCATCCTCCTCTTCCAGAAGGGAAATCCCCATCTCATCCCCCAGTTTCTCTAGCGCTTGTCTGAGATCATTCCAGCTGCTTCCTTCGTAGCGTTGACTAGTAGCTCTTCCTTCCACCTTGATAAAATTAAAACTGCGATTGGACATCAAGACCAACTGCCGCAAGAGACGTTTCTTACCTGTTCCAGATTGCCCCATCACGAGAAAAGGACCTACCGCTTCACCCGTCTCGACTAAAGAGAGGTATTCCTCGAGCTGCGAGAGTTCTTGCTTCCGACCAAAGAAGGGAAGTTCACGAATATTCAAGCGATTGGTCAGTTTATGAGTTCGTTTGGCTTCCAAAACAGAGTGATAAAGTTCCTCAATCGCTCGACTGGGACGCACACTGAGCTCGCGATCCAATAAATCGACTAGCTTATAATAGGTCTCGAAAAATTTTCCTAGCTGGTGATGGAAGCTATAATACTCCATCAAGAGCTGGTAGTTTTTCTCTTCATATTCATCCAGCTCTACCAAATGATGGAGCAAGAGTTCTATACTAGGATCTCCAAAACCGACCTTTCTCAATTTTTTGATAGCAGCTTTCGACATAGAGCTTCCTATAAGCATCTCGTTTGCGAGAAGCCCACTGGTCAAAGTCTTCATCATCCTTGACATAGAAACCCTCTAGAAAGTCTCCCCGATAGAGATCCAAGGCACTTAGTGGGTCTCTTTCAAAAAGTCTGACATCCAAAGAAAGGCTCAAATCAGGATTAAGGGCCAAACTGCTCCGACTTGGAGAGACAATGATATCTCCTTCAAAAATTTTATTGGCTTGATAAACCGTATTTCGTAAGTTTTTGCGAGCTACTTGGTTTTCCTTATCTCCCCAAAGAATACCGGCGATTTCATCGCGGTTGACCTGGCCCATGACTGCCAAGTAATAAAGCAAGGCCTCCATCTTCGAGAAAGAAAACCGAATATCTTTCTGATTGAAAACAACCTTAGGGGGTCCAAATAACTTTAACGTGAGATCTTTCTTCATTGCAAGCGCCTCCAAAATCTTCATATTAATACTATAAAAAAAAAGTTGGCTTTTAGCAAGTGATTTATCCAAATAAAAAGAGATTGAGAACGATTCTTTCTCAATCTCTACACTTCCTACTAAAAGTGTTGATTAATTCCCTTCAAAATTCGGTTGATGAGCAAATAACGCCTTTGTTGCTTGGTAGACGTGGTAAGCGACATCTTCATTGTTCATGGTGTAAAGGTGGACTCCAGCCACATCTTGAGTAACCAAATCAACAATTTGATCGACTGCATAAGCAAGTCCTGCTGCTCTGAGTGACTCAGGATCATGCTCATACTTGTCCAGAATGGCTTTAAACTTCCGTGGGATATGAACATTTTCACAAGTCTTAAGGAGACGAAGGGCCTGATTACGATTGAGAATCGGCATCACTCCTGCATGAATGGGAACATCGATCCCAGCTAAGGTACACTTATCTTGAAAATCATAGAAACGCTCATTGTCAAAGAAAAGTTGAGTGACCAAGCTAGAGCACCCTGCATCTACCTTCTTTTTAAGATTTTGAATATCTGAAATTTGGTTTGGAGAATCTGGGTGTCCCTCAGGATAGCAAGCACCAATCACCTCAAAATGGGGAGCTTCTGTTTTAATAAATTCAATCAGATCCGTTGCATAACGAAAGTCTTTTAAAGGTTCCACACCAGGGATAATATCCCCACGCAGAGCCAAAATCCGATGAACTCCTACTTCATCTAACTCATGAAGAGTATCGGCCACTTTTTCCTTGCTCAAATAGACGGCTGGCAAGTGAGCAATCGTCGGAATAGACAATTCATTTTGAATGTAATTGGCTAAAGCAACCGTCGTCTCTTTGATATTGTATTTATTATTGCTAGCGGTCACACTAATAAAGTGAGGAGCTAGCTCCTGCATATTTGCCAAAGCACGTAAGAGTTTGGCATTGCCTACTTCAGGATTTGGAGGAAAAACTTCAAATGACAGAGACGGTGTGTGTTGTGACATATTCTATCCTTTTCTTTTGTTTCTTTGATCAAGAACTCTGAGCCACTATTTCTAGGATAAAGGAACGATTCGAAAACCCTCTACACGATGATAGAAGGTCCTCGAAACATTTCTTACAAGTGTTCACGCGCTTCTTTAGCAGCATTAACCAGCTTGATCAAGCTTTCTTTTGTTTCTTTAATTCCGCGAGTCTTCAAACCACAGTCAGGGTTGATCCAAACTTTGCCACTTGGTACTTTAGCCAAGATTGCTTCGATGGTGTGATCAATTTCACCGTCTTGTGGGACACGTGGTGAGTGGATATCGTAAACCCCAGGTCCAACTTCTGTTTGGAAGTTTTTGGCTTTCAACTCATCCAAGATTTCAAGGTTTGAACGGCTAGCTTCAAATGAGATGACGTCTGCATCCAAGTTGTCGATAGCTGGGATGATATCTGTAAATTCTGAGTAACACATGTGAGTGTGGATTTGTGTGTCTGGTGCGACAGTTGAGTGTACCAAACGGAAGGCTGGAATCGCCCAGTCAAGGTAGTCTTCATACCAGTCGCTACGACGGAGTGGCAATTTTTCACGAAGAGCAGCTTCGTCGATTTGGATGATCTTCACGCCTGCAGCTTCAAGGTCAAGAACTTCATCCTTGATGGCAAGAGCGATTTGAAGAGTAGAATCCTTGATAGAGATGTCTTCACGTGGGAATGACCAGTTAAGGATGGTAACAGGTCCAGTCAACATCCCTTTAACCGGTTTGTCTGTACGGCTTTGTGCGTAGCTAGACCATTTCACAGTGATTGGGTTAAGACGAGTCACATCACCCCAGATGATTGGTGGTTTCACCCCGCGCATACCGTATGATTGTACCCAACCGTTTAGAGAAGAGATAACCAGACAAGTTTTGACCGAAGTACTCAACCATGTCGTTCCGCTCAAATTCACCGTGTACAAGTACGTCAAATCCAACTTCTTCTTGCCATTTGATCCATTCGTCGATCGTTTCAGCAAGGAAGGCATCGTATTCTTCTTGTGTCAATTCACCCTTACGGAAGGCCAAACGTTTGGCACGTACTTCCTTAGTTTGAGGGAATGAACCGATGGTAGTTGTTGGAAGTGCTGGAAGCTTGAAGGCTTCTTTTTGGATTTCTTCACGTTCTGCGAAAGCTGGCAAACGAGTGTAGTCTGCTTCTGTCAAAGCTGCGATGCGAGCATGAAGTTCAGCATTTGCTCCAACGCGTTCTGTTGCAAAGAGTTCTTTGTTGGCAGCAAGAGCTTCTGCCCCTTGACCATTGCGGATGGCATCCAAGTCACGCAATTCACCCAATTTTTCAACCGCAAAGGCGAAGTGGTTCAAAATAGCTGGTTCAAAATCTTCGTTAGCCGTTGTAAATGGCACATGAAGAAGGGAGCAAGAAGTCGTCAAGACAACCTTTTCAGCTGGAACTTGATCCAAGATTTCCAAGCTCTTTTCATAGTTGTTTCGCCAGATGTTCTTCCCATTTACAATACCTGCATAAAGAGTCTTATCAGCTGGGAAGCCACCTTTCACCAATTCAAGTGTTTTCTTGCCTTCAACAAAGTCAAGACCAATACCATCAACTGGCAAGTTCACAAGGTCATTGTAGACATCACGAACATCACCAAAGTAAGTTTGGATCAAGACTTCAAGGCCTTTCTTGTCAGCCAAGAGTTTGTTGTAGAGGTTCAAGAAGAGAGCTTTTTCTTCAGCTGACAAATCTTTAACAAGAGCTGGCTCATCGAGTTGAATACGAGTCGCACCAAGCTCAGCCAATTTGGCAAAGACTTCTTGGTAAGCAGCAACCAAGCTGTCGACGAAGTCTTCAGCTTTCACACCATCTTCAAAGTCAGATAATTGAAGGAAAGTGAATGGTCCAACGACTACTGGACGAGTGTTGATCCCCAATTCTTTAGCTTCTTGGTACTCATCAAAAATCTTGTGACCAGCCAATTTCACTTCTGTTGTTTTTCAAATTTAGGAACGATGTAATGGTAGTTGGTGTTGAACCATTTTTTCATTGGAAGGGCACGGACATCCCCTTTTTCACCCTGGTAACCACGCGCCAAAGCGAAGTATTGTTCAAGGTCTGTCAAATCCAAGTTTTGAACAGATGCAGGCACGACGTTGAAAAGGAAGGCTGCATCAAGGAAATTGTCGTAGTGTGAGAAGTCATTTGAAGGAATCTCTGAGATACCTTGTTCTTTAACAATGTTCCAGTGTTTTGCACGCAAGTCTTTAGCAGCTGCCAAGAGCTCGTCTGCTGAGATTTCTTTTCTAAAGTATTTTTCAGTTGTAAATTTTAATTCACGGAATTCACCCAAACGTGGGAAACCGATAATTGTAGTTGACATGTTGTGTCCTCCAAAAATTCTAATTGACACTATCATATCAGAAGATAGGCGTCTTGTATAATTGCTTTTACACGAATTTTGATATAGCCAAAAACTATAACACAGATTTAATGGGCCTTGAGAGCAGAAATCAAAAGTAAAAACTAGGACTTCTTATAAATATTTCCTATAACCCAAGCATCCCCAAAACCATTTTTGAGCGGATTTTGAGCGGATTCTGCTAGAAAAACAGCCCCTAAAAAGCAAAGCAGGCCTTCTCTATCGAGAAAGACCTGTGCAAGCATAAACAAATTGCTTCTGTTTACAAATCTAAGAAATAATATAAAAATGTATTCGTTAGAATGATTCTATCATCTAGTGAAACTTTCCGCCGTGAGAAAAGTGCTAGAAACACTATTGTTTCTAGCACTCGGAATTATTGAGACCTAAGGCTCAATAATTAGTCTTGGAACTTCGTAGAAGTTCGCTGACGTCCGTAACTCACCTAAGGAAAGTTTTTTAGATGACGTCGTTCCCAATCTGACAGGCCTTCTCTATTGAGAAAGACCTGCTTCTACGAGGAAGTAATTTCCTCTATTTTTCTTACTTTTATTAGGCTAATTTGACACAGAAGGCATCCCAAGGGGCTAACTTGCCTGATTCGAGGACTTGTTCTACCTTGGTATTGGCAATGAGAACCTCTTTAACCCCATTTACGAGCGGTAAGTCTTGCTCTTGACTGGAGAGATTGACAACCACCAAATAGGCTTGCTCGCCTTCTACCCGCTTGTAGGCAAAAACCTTGTCTGCTGCGTCCACCAATTCATAATCGGCTGTCACAAGCCAAGGGTACTCTTTTCTCAAAGCAATGAGGGCTTGGTAGGTATAGAAAATAGAGTCTGGATCTGCTAGGGCAGCCTCCACATTGATCTCTTTGTAGTTTGGGTTGACCGCAAGCCATGGATGACCTGTCGTAAAGCCAGCTTCTGCTTCATCATTCCACTGCATCGGTGTCCGGGCATTGTCCCGACCAATATGGCGGATTTGATCCATGATCACTTCGAGCGGCACGCCTTTTTCTAAGGCTTCATGAGCATAATTGATCGACTCGATATCTTCTACGTCCTCAAGGCTCTTAAATGGAAAATTGGTCATCCCGATTTCTTCCCCTTGATAGATATAAGGAGTTCCCTTCATCAAGTGAAGAAGAATCGCTAAAGCCTTGGCAGATTTGACACGATAGTTCCCATCATCCCCCCCAAGTTGACACAATCCGTGGCAAATCGTGGTTGTTCCAAAAGAGGGAATTCCAGCCTTCCTCTTCTCCTAATTCCGTCTGCCACTTGGTGAAAATTTCCTTCAATTTAGGCACATCCAATTCCTTAGCGTAGTGCCACTTTGGTTGACCCGGTTGGTATTGAAGGCCGATGTGTTCAAATTGGAAAACCATGGACAATTCCTGATTTTTTGGATTAGAGTATTGCTTGGCAATCTCTGGAGTTGCTCCCCAAGTTTCTCCCACTGTGAGCAGATCCTTATCGCCAAAGGTCGCTTGATTCATTTCCTTCAAGTAAGGATGGAGCATGGGACCATTGCTGATGATTTCCTGATCTGGGATCTTACCGATCATATCGATCACATCCATACGGAAACCACCAATTCCCTTGTCAATCCAGAAATTCATCATGTCATAGATCTGATGACGGAGTTCCTCATTTTCCCAGTTGAGATCTGGTTGCTTCTTACTAAAGTTATGCAGGTAGTATTGACCTGAAGCTTCATCAAACTCCCAAGCAGAGCCACTAAAAGCAGACATAATGCCATTAGGCTCATCGCGCCAAATATAGAAATCCCGCTTTGGACTTTCTGGATGTTCACGCGCCTCGATAAACCAAGCATGCTCATCAGAGGTATGGTTGACTACCAAGTCCATGATGATTTTGATCTTGCGTTTCTGACCTTCTGCGATCAATTCTTCCATATCTTCCATGGTACCAAAGATGGAGGCAATATCCTCGTAATCCGAGATGTCATAGCCGTTATCATCCATGGGACTCTTGTAGACTGGTGAGAGCCAGATGGCTGTAATCCCTAGCTTTTCCATATAGTCTAGCTTGCTCGTGATCCCCTTGAGATCCCCGATGCCATCGCCATTACTATCCTTGAAACTTTTTGGATAAACTTGGTAAATTACGGCGTTATGCCACCATTTTTGTTCCATTTTTTCTTCTCCTTTATGATTGTGAAATCACTTTCATCATACAAAAATAGGGGTGAAATTGCAAGAGTTTACAAGTCTTCTCCCTCTTCACTGGAATAAATCACTTCAAAGAGACGTTGGCGCAAGCCTTCCTCCAAAGGTGTGATGACCTTCATCAACTGTTTCCAATCCTTCGCTCTTGAACAAGCCGCAAATAATTCGTTTTTCCTATCGTAGGCCAGGTTGGCAGATTTTAAGAGCTCAAACATCCGATCTTCTTTGGCAATAGGATGCGATTGCAGCTCACCCATCGCAATTTCTTGACTTTGATTATCCACTAAAATAGGAGCTGTCTCAAAGGTATGGAGGAAGAAACGGTGCTGTCTCTTTTCAGGAAGCAGCGTTCGATCACCTGTTAAATCCAGCTTAATCTTTCTTTCATCCCAATTGACAGTTAGGCGGGTTTCAACCTTGTTATCTCCTTCTCCTTCAACGAGTACGAAGGAACGATTGTCACCTGGGAAAAGATGCCAGTCCAGCATTTCTGGAAGGTCTACCCCTGTCTGTGGTTGTGCATCCATAGGGATGATGGCTCCCGCACGTGCAAAGACTGGAATATCCTGGCTGGTCCTAAAGACCGTGAGATTGCCTCTTCCTTCATACTTCCAGTCATGGAAGAAATCATACCAAACGCCGTCTGGGAACCAAACACTCCCAGAAGCACTATGAAAGACCGGATCCAGTGCTTCGGTAATCGGTGCCACCATGAGTTCACTGCCAAAGAAAAATTGATTTTTCGCTTCATAAGCCTCTTCTTCATTTGGATAGTGGTAATAAAGGGGTTGAACCAAAGGCAGGCCTTCTTCGTGCGTTGCCACATTCATGGTGTAGAGATAAGGCAGTAAGCTATGGCGCAGGCGCAAATACTGCTTCATCAAGCGACAGGTCTCAGACGAGTAAAACCACGGTTCCTTACTGTTAAAGGCATTACAAGAACTATGAAGACGATTGATCGGGCTAAAAACCCCAAACTGCAACCAACGAAGAGCCAAGTCTTCATCATAGTAGCCCCGCATATGGCCACCGATATCATGACTCCACCAGGTGTAGCCGATATTGGAAGCTGTGCTGGTAAAGTATGGTTGAAAGGCTAGGGATTCCCAAGTCACAATAGTGTCCCCTGAAAAACCAATCGGATACCGATGGCTGCCAGGACCCCCATAACGCGATAAGATGAGACCAGCTTGGCCTTTTCGGCAATTGTCTAGATAATGATAGTGATTTAACAACCAAAGGGGATCCATCTTGCCATGACTACCTTGCTGCCAATCAATCCACCAAAAGTCCACTCCTTGATCTTCCAAAGGATGGTGGACATCTTCAAAATAAGCTTCGCGAAAGGCCGGACTGTAAAAGTCAAAGCTAGCCGCTTCTTCTTTTTCCGCATCCAGTCCCAAGCGTTTTGCGACCTTCGGATAAGCATCTTCGAAAGCGCGAATTCCATCTGCCGGATGGACATTTAAGGTCACCTTTAAACCTCGCTCATGCAGGCCATTTAAGAAAGCAGCTGGATCAGGAATCAAATCCCGGTTCCAACTATAGCCAGTCCAACCACTTCCAAAGCGAGCTGGAATCGCCGTCTTGTGCCAATCCATATCGATCACACTGACTGCTAGAGGCACCCCTTCTGCTTTGAAACGATCCATCAAATCTGTGTACTCCTGACTGGTATAAGGCCAATACCGACTCCACCAGTTGCCAAGAGCATAACGTGGCAAGAGGGGTGGCTGTCCTGTCAGATGGTAAAAATCTTTCAAGGCACCTAGATAATCGCGCCCATAACCGAAAAAATACAGATCCACTTCTGGATAGGACCGTGCTCTAAAGCCGCTTTCGACATCATACAAGTAGGAAGCGGAATCGTCTAATAGAGCATAACCAGCCTTGCTCAAGATCCCATCTTGCAACTCCATAGCCCCATCGACCTCGTCAAGCGTCCGACTGGTCCCCTTTAAGGTCTCCGGCTGATCTCCATAGTGCCACCTGCTCCCATAGACTGCATACTGACCCTTGAGTTCGATAAAAAGCCGATCCGGGGCAAAAGGTCCTTTTTCAAAATGGAGGTGGAGATGCTCTGTATGAAGATCGAGAACAGCTTCTGTCTCTACGACCTCACAGGCAACAGTGCCAAAATCTCGATTTTGTACAACCTGCGTCTGACCATCTTCAAAAACACCATCCTCTGAGTATTCCAAGCGCACCAAAGATTCCGTTAATACGGAGATCCGATAGTTTTCTCCCTCTATCACTGGTCCTGCCATTTGTCTGTCCTCCTCTTTTTATAGGGCATCTGACTCGCCCTCTTTTCATCTGCTTCGCCTTACTAGGTAAGCGCTTACTATTTTACTATAGCACTCAAAAAAAGGCCTGTCAACACTTGACAGAGCCTTTCCTAAAATTTTATAAGATCAACTTCCCCAATTGATCAAGAGATACATGAGACTCGAGCCAAACATATCTGCCAAGGCATGCATGAGGAAAAATGGCAAGAGATTCTTGACGACCTTGAGGACGGACGTTAGGTGAAATTATCCAGTGGATGATTTCAGCAATCCAGGAAGTTCCATGACTAAATTAAGATACAGAGGGTGTCTGCGGAGTAAAAATTAAAAATCATTTTTCTGCAGAATCATTTCACCTATTTTAGTTAAAAAATAGGTGAAATGATTCTGAGGCTGGGACAAAAGTCCCAGCCTCTCAATTGTTTTTGGATTGTCGAGCAAGACGCAGTGGTTGAGTGGGCTCTACTACGCTGATTTCATCAGCTTTTACAGCCCTACTCAACTGTGCGGAGGTGGGACGACGAAATCGAATTCTAATGAATTACCGATTTCTGTCCCACTCTCTCTCAGTTTGTTTCCTCTAAGAGGTCTTGGATTCTATCCAGATACTGGTTGTCTGTCACCGCCATCACGCGCACCCCTTCTGGCCAGATAAAGTCGGGACCAATCTGACTTCGCAAAGGCTGGTCTTCCGCATCTCGATAGCCAATAATATTGAGTTGAAATTGGTCTCTGATTTCCAAGTCTCGGATGCTTTTTCCTACCCAGCTAGCTGGAACCGTAAACTCGACCACCACCACTGCTTCATCCAACTGGAAAACTTCAATCCCATGTTGGAAGAGGATCATCTTAGCTAGAGACATGCCCGCTTCTACCTCTGGTAGGATGACCAAATCAGCCCCAATCCTCTCAAGGACTTCCTTGGTCACTTCATTTTTAACCTTGGCAATGACGTGCTCGACTCCAAGGGCCTTACAGTGCATGACCGCCAGCACACTGGACTCCAGGTTTTCACCCGTCGCGATCACGACTGTGTCACAGGTACCGATATCAGCCGCATCCAAGAGGTCCATTTCTGTAATGTCTCCAACAATTCCAGTCGTAATCATGGATTCATATTGGTTGATCACATCTGCGTGATCGTCAATTGCAATAATATCCACATCCTGATCCTGTAAGGTTTTTAGGACACTCTGTCCAAAAATTCCCAATCCTAAAATTCCAATGGTTCGATTCGCCATGAGTTTCTCCTATCCGATAATGATGTCTGCCTTGGCATACTGCAAGGTATCTGCTTTCTTGGCTTGGTAATTGTTCAAGCTAACCATGAGGGTCAAAGGGCCGATCCGACCGATAAACATAAGCACCATGATGATCCCCAGCCCTGCTCCATTTAAGGTCGAGGTCACATTGGCTGTCACACCTACTGTCGCTAAAGCCGATACTACCTCAAAGACCAAATAAATAAAGCGTTGGCCATCCGGCGTCACCAAACAGATTCCTAATAGACCCACTAAGAAGGTCAACTGGAAAATCACCGCCGTCCCAAAGGAACGTTGAACAATGTCTGGTGAAATGGTACGTTTTCCTAAATTGGTATGTGGTAGCCCCAATAGTTCCTTCCGAGCCAGGAGCAAGAGGACCAGGAAGGTGGTGATCTTCATGCCCCCTGCTGTCCCACCCGGTGCTCCACCTAAAAACATCTGCAAGAGATAGACGAAGAGCGTCACTGGCCGGACTGCTGTATAATCTAAGGATGCAAAACCAGCTGTCCGCATACTGACAGTTTGGAAGAAGCTGACCAAGATCTTCTCTCCTAATGGAAGGGACCCAATCGTTGCTGGATTATTAAACTCGGTCAAGAGACTGGTTACTGTCCCAAAGAGAAGGATCGCAGCTGTTAACCAGAGAACCACCTTGGTATGGAAGCGAAGAGTCCGCCGTCCTGATTGATTACGGGCCTTGGTAGCCAGGTCAAACCAGACCATGAAGCCCAAGCCCCCAGTAATAATAAGGGCAGATAAGGTCATATTGACCAACCAATCGGTCTGGAAGCTCATCATACTATCGCCCCCAAAATTATCAAAGCCCGCATTACAAAAGGCGGAAACCGCAACAAAGATGGAGTTGAAGATCCCATGACCCCAGCCAAAGCGAGGAATAAAGCGAGTCATGAGAAGCAAGGCCCCGACACCTTCGATGGTAAAGGTGGTAATAAAGATGGAGCGGACAAAACGGGCCAAACTTTGGTTATTGCTAAAACTAAAGCTATCCCGAATGGTCTGCCGGTCCTTGTAACTGAGCTTTTGTCGGCTCTCCATAAAGAAGAGACCGATAAAGGTCAAAATACCTAGGCCTCCGATCTGGATCAAAAGCATACAGATCAATTGCCCCCAGCCATTATAGGTCGAAGCCACCGACTGGGTAAAGAGCCCTGTCACACAGACCATGGAAACCGCTGTAAAAAGATGGTCGATATAGCCTGCTGTTGAGCTTGCTTGCTGGACAAAGGGCAGACTCAGTAAGAGCGAGCCGATCAAGATGACTAAGGCAAAACTGAGAAAGATCCGCCTTGCTGGAGACAGGCCTTTAATCTTGGACTGCCATTGTTTAAAAAATGATTTGACTAACATAGCTTCATTGTATCATAAAAGTGGATTGGACTCACAAGTGATGAACCATTTCTAGGCATAATTCTAAGGCCTTCTCGAAAGCTTCTGAACCCCAGTCACGCTGGTCATAATTTTCCAGGTCTGCAAGCGAATCTGCCGTAAATAGGAGCAAGCCCCAAACCGCCCCACGAAGTTGGGCCACTGCAGCAAGTGAAGCACACTCCATCTCCACCACACTACACCCTTCTTCGATGCGATAGGCCACCTTGTCAGGTGTTTCCCTATAAAAACCGTCGGTCGACCAGGTCATGACCTCTTGATAAGGAATGGACGCTTGTTTGAGAACTGTTTCAATAGCAGTCAGGGCACGGCCGTCCACCTCTATATAACGAGAAGGGCGCTACATAATGGTAACTGGCTCCCTCATCTCGCAAGGCCTTGGTCGGGATTAAAAAAGCATTTTCTTCTATGTCCACCAAGACCCCACAGCTACCTGCCGATATGATCTTCTTCACCCCATAGCCAATCAACCAATCCATGAATTGGGCAGCAGGTGCAGATCCAACTGGCGCTTGGGCCAAGCAGATTTCCTCTCCTTGGTGCTCCATAACATAGACTGGATAAGTCTTGGTAGCTGAGACAAAGCTAGCTACTTGTTTGGCTCCAACAGTTTCCGCAAAGCGATCAATCTCATCCTCCAAGAAAGCATAAACACATTTTTCAGGCAGGTGCAGGTCTAACCCCTCATGGGTCGGCATAAGGACTGCCTGCGGGTTGTCGTCAAACTCTAAAATAGGAATTTCATGTTTATGGATCATTCCTTCTCCTTTTTAACGGGTATTTCTTTAATGACACGGGCTGGATTTCCTGCAAGGACCACATTGTCTCCAAAGGACTTGGTGACCACTGCTCCTGCGCCAGCAACCACATTGTCACCCAGCGTCACACCAGGAAGGATGGTAACACCTCCTCCTGCCCAGAAATTGTCCCCAATGGTAATCGGAGCTCCGTACTCGAGACCAGAATTGCGCTCGTCTGGATCCAGTGGGTGTAAGGGGGTCAAAAATTGGCAATTAGGACCAATCATGGCATTCTTTCCGATCGTGATGGGACAGATGTCCAACATGGTCAAATTGTAATTGGCATAGAAATTTTCTCCAATATGGATGTTGACCCCATAATCCACAAGTACTTGACGATTGAGATAGAGGTTTTCACCGGTTGAACCAAACCACTCTTTGATGATAGCTGCCCCTTTTTTAGGATCCACCTCTTGGTTAAAAGCTTCTTGTTTCTCCCGAGAGGCTTGGGCTAAAGCCCGTAATTCAGGGTCCGCAGGTCTATAGTAGTCACCCGCAATCATTTTTTCATATTCACTGGCCATAAGGAAACCTCCACGTTATTTTGACATATTATAGCAGAATTCCCCCTTTAAAACAAACGTCAGAATAAGGGTTTGTAAGAAAAAAGATCAGAAACACTTAAAAACACTTAACAAAACTTGCATCCGCTTACAAAATGGTGTACAATGAAGACAAGAACAGAAAATAAGGAGCGAATTCATGTACCAGGAACAACGGCTCGAAAAAATCCTAGAACTTTTAGAAGAGCGAAAACAGCTATCCGCTAAAGAAATGGTTGATTACTTTAAGGTCTCAAAAGATACTATCCGCAGAGACTTTGCTCTTCTTAGCCAACGCCAGCTAGTCCGCAGGACACACGGTGGGCTCCTTCCCTTAAACAAAGAACCCGGCCCTTCTTACCTAGACCGTAGTCAGAAGGCTAACAAGGAAAAGACTGCTATGGCTCAAAAGGCCCTGCAATTGATCCAAGAGGGACAAGTGATCTTTCTCGACGTTTCCACCTCGATGACCCTGCTTGCTGGCTTGCTTAATAAGGAAGTCACAGTCTATTCGCATTCCCTTGACAATGCCATCCAGCTCAGTAGCCATTCCCAGGTTGACTTTCATCTTTTAGGAGGAAAATTCTACCCTAAAAACCGCTTCTACTATGACGCGAATCAAGCACAAATACTGGACAATCTTCGCTTTGATCTGGCTTTTTTTGGAGCGAGTAAGCTTAGCCAATGGCGAAGTCACCTTTGAGGATGCTGAAGACGTTGCAGTCAAGTCTCTCGTTTTTGAACGGACTCGTACCAAGGTGCTGGTGGCAGAAAGCGTCAAGTTCCACCAAACATGCCAACTACTATCTCGCTCGTCTCAAGCAATTTGACTATTGGATTACTGATCAAAAACCAAGCCCTGACATCCTTAAAAAAGTTGGCAGCGAAACCACTATTCTCTATTAGGAGGTCCTCATTATGTCTCACATTCGTCTCATCATCAGCGACATCGATGGCACCATCTTAAATGATCACCATCAGATCGATCCAGAGTTGGCAGCATTGATCCCGGATTTAAAACGCGAAACCATTCCTTTCGTACTGGCCTCTGCTCGCTCTCCAAAAGGGATGGCTCCCATTGCCAGAGAACTCGGTATAGAAGAGTGCCCCATGGCTTGCTACAATGGTGCCTTGATCCAAAAGGGAGAGCAGGTTCTTTTTGAGCATCCTTTGAACAAGAATGAAGCTCGTCAGTTTATCAACTGGGTCAACCAACACTTCCCTCAAGTTTCGATCAACCTCTATAGTGGAAAAGACTGGATGACCGATCATCTTGACCAATGGAGCCAAGAGGAAGCCCGGATTACAGGGGAGAAAAACCTCTTATTCTTCCCCTATTGGATCCTTTGCTGGATACGACAAAGCCCCTCCACAAATTGCTCTTAATTGGAGATGCAGAAGAGATCCAAGCCCTCTATCGTGCTATTTCTGCCGATGACTTCCCTTCTACCGCCTTTTATCTCTCCAAAGCCAACTACCTAGAAGTCACTGCTAAGCACGTCTCTAAAGAGGATGCTCTGGTTGAACTCGCCAACCACTACCACTTGAGCTTAGAAGAAGTCCTCACCATGGGGGACAACTTCAACGACCTTCCTATGCTCAAAAAAGCAGGCATCGGAGTCGCTATGGGCAACGCTCCTCAAGAGGTGAAAGAGGGAGCAGCAGTCGTGACAAAGACCAACAATGAAAACGGGGCTGGGCAAGCGGTTGAAACCTATGTGTTGATTTAGAACTAGTCAAAAGCGGACTAACTAGATTCTTCCTACATAATGTACAAATGAAAACTTAATAGAATAGGGATACCACAATTGATCGGTATCCCTATTTTTTGATATTTTTAACAGTATGAATTGTTGGATTCTTTCAACACTCCTGTCGAAATTATAATGTTCAGACCTATTTCATAAAAAGTAATCTTCCATCCATTGCTCGAGGCAATCCATAAACCGTTGGACAGCTGGAGATATCTTTTCTTTTTTAGGGAGGGCCATCCCAAGGGAAACGAAGCGCTTCGGACTGAGCGGAACTTGCACCACTTCTTCTTTCCAGTCTCTTGCAATCATAGCTTGGTTAAAGCTGACTCCTAGACCAGCCTTGACCATCTGATAGGTCGTAAAACCATCCTTGGTTGTGAATCGTGTCTGCAGATTAAGGCCTTCTTGCTTGATTAAGCGGTCTTGGTCCGTATCTTGACCAGGTAAGGTATGGATAAAATCTTCTGTTTCCAGATCTTTAATTTTGTAAGTCTTTTGTTTGGCCTTGGGATGATTTTTGGGTAGCCAAGCCACCAAGGGGTCTCGATACAATTCTTTCCAGCTGTACTCTCCACTATCCTGAGGTTCCGCACACAGACAAATATCGACAGATTTCTCGGCTAGCCACTTGGCAATCTCCTTATTGCCACCTTCTAACAGAGTAATCTGAATGGATGGATAGGTTTCGGAAAAAGCTTTTAAGAGGCTAGGCATCCACATGGAGGACACGCTAAAGTAGCAGCCAATTGTGATGGAACCTCTGACTAAGCCCTTGATTTCCTCACTGACTTCGACCGCCACCTGATTGGCATCGACAATCTCTCTAAAATAAGGCAACATCAATTGCCCATTTTCCGTTAAGCGAACGCCCTTTTTGTTGCGGATGAAGATTGGAAAGTCCAACTCTTCCTCTAAACTCGAAATCATCCTTGTAATCCCTGACTGGGTATAGTTCAGCTGTTCAGCTGCCGCCGAAAAAGAGCCGGTCTCACTCGCTACTAAAACAGCTTGGCATTTACTGGCATCCATAAACTGCTCCTCCTTATCTATTCCATTGTATCATAGATAAGATGAGTTTTTGCCGTTTGTGTAATATCAAAAATTGTTTTAAACTAATAGCATCAATAAAGAAAGAGAAGCAACCAAATGAAAACACAACTGAATTTCGCCAACGACTATTTACAAGGAGCACATCCTAACATCCTTAAACGGATGATGGAAACCAACCAAGTGGAAATGACAGGTTACGGAACAGACCCGATTACTAAGAGTGCCATTGAACGGATTCGAGAGGCCTGTGACTGTCCCCAAGCAGAAGTTCGGTTTCTTATGGGTGGGACCCAGACCAATCAAATCATGATCGACAGCCTCCTTCAATCTTATCAAGGGGTGATCGCAGCGAAAACTGGGCATGTCAGTGTGCATGAAGCTGGCGCTATCGAATTTGGTGGCCACAAAGTTCTAGAACTCGATACAGCAGACGGAAAATTGACCGCCCAACAAATCAAAGAAACCATTGAAGATTACTGGGCAGATGGCAATCACGAACACATGGTCATGCCCGGCATGGTCTACATCTCACAACCGACTGAGCTTGGAACTCTCTATAGCAAATCTGAATTGGAAGCCATTGCTCACGTCTGCAAAGAGCACGAGGTCAAACTCTTTGTCGATGGAGCCCGTCTAGCCTATGCTCTGGCTTGTCCTGAAAATGATGTGACTCTAGCTGACCTCGCCCAGCTCTGTGATGCTTTTTACATCGGTGGCACCAAGTGCGGGGCCATGTTTGGAGAGGCGGTAGTCATTCCCAATCCTCGTCTTCTGCCTCATATGACAACCATCATTAAGCAACACGGTGCTCTCTTAGCTAAAGGCAGACTGTTAGGTATCCAATTTGACGAATTGTTCAAGGATCATTTATATGACACTATCGGCCAAGATGCGATTACTGATGCCAATCAGATCCGTCAAGCATGTAAAAGAGCAGGACTCCCTCTCTATTTTGAAAATCCGACCAACCAGATCTTTTGCTTGGTGACCAAAGAGCAGATGGAAAAACTCACTGAGAAAGTGGTCTACTCCTTCTGGGAAAAGTATGATGAAGAACTGACTGTTATTCGCTTTGCGACCTCCTGGTCCACTCAAAAGGAAGATGTAGAGGCACTCTGTCAGGTGATTGAAGAATTATAAAAAACGGCACCACTGCCGTTTTTTTCTATAAGACCTGTTCTCGGTACTCTGAAATAGTCTGCCCCGTCCATTTTTTAAAGGCTCGTGAAAAGGAAGATACTTCTGAGTAGCCTAGCAAATAGGCTACATCATCTGTTGTCATGTCAGGATTCTTCAAATAGCCAAAAGCTAGAATTTTCTGCACATTTTGCAATTCTTGATTAAACTTGGTCCCCTCTGCTGTCAGATTTCGTTGCAAGGTCCGGCTACTGATCCCGAGAGTCACTGCGATATCTTCGATACCAAAGGTCCCACTTGGAATCGCCTGGTAGAGTTTCTGCTGGACAAGTCCTGTAAAACTTTCACTCGTCATGGCTGCTGCTAAGCGCTCTTTGAGTTGAGGCTCTAAGTAGTCCAACATGACATTATTGGCCGTTAAAAATGGTTTCTCCAAGTCTGCCTTTTTAAAGACCAGCTCATTGCCTTCCATTTTCTCCATATGACAGGCAAACACTGCAAGACTGGCTTCTTCATAAGTATATGGCGTCCCCACGTGTAGAGGCGTGATGGTTTCTCCTGTCCCTGTGCGAATCAAATCGACCAATAACAACTGTTCATTGAGGACGGCGAATCGAGGCAAATCGAGACCTGGGTAATCATAGCGGTAGCTGACACGGACTAAGTCATCAAAGGTTTCAATGCTGACAACAATAGGGCCTGTGATTTTCTTGTATTTGGCAAAATGCTCGATTGCTGCGAGGCCATTTTTCGATGATAAGGCCGCAAAGAAAGGAGGCATGAACATTTGGATATCCTTGATACAACTCATAGCGATAATCTGCTCATCAGTGGCCACCTTGTCAAATGCCGTCAAAAGGTGGTAGTAATCAAGGGTTGAGAGGTTCAGTTCTTCCTTCCAGGTGGTATCTGGAAGATTGGCCAGTTCCAGAATCATGTTCAGATCCAGTCCAATAAATTTCAAATTTTTAATATATTGCTGACTGAGACTCAGACGCATAGGCTTTCTCCTTATCTCTCTTAAGAAGCACGCTTCATGAGGGCATCAAACCAACGGTCTGGCAAGATAGCATGCAAGAATACCAATGGTTTAGCTCCCATACCTACTAAGTAGCGGGTCTTAGGACGACGGCTGTTGACTGCTTTGGAAATAGCGTTTGAAATTACTTTAGGATCTGACATCATATTGCCTGAGTATTGCTTCCGCATTCCTTCTGCTGTCTTAGTTGTTGCAGCTTCATAAGCGCCACCTTTAGCTGATTCGGCTAGTTTATCAGCAGCAATAAAGCCCCAGTCCGTTTTAATACCACCTGGTTCGATGATAGAGACATCAATGCCATAATCAGATACTTCCATACGAAGACCATCTGAAAAAGCTTCAAGAGCATATTTGGTCGCATGATACCAAGCACCAAAGTAAGATGTCAAACGACCACCCATTGAGCCCACATTAATAATACGACCTGATTTTTGGTTACGCATATAAGGGAGAACGAGTTGGGTCAAGCGAGCTAGACCAAAGATATTGACCTCAAACTGCATCTTAGCTTCTTCAATCGTTACATCTTCAACGGCACCGTATGAACCGTAACCAGCATTGTTGACCAACACATCAATGCGATTTTCCTTACCGATGATGAGATTAAGAGCTTCTTTAATGCTGGCATCATCTGTAATATCCATACGAACTGGCGTTACACCAAAGGCTTCAAGTGGTTTCATGGCATCTACACGGCGGGCTGCCCCATAGACAATATGACCTTCTTTAGCAAGTTGTTCAGCAGTTTGATAGCCGATACCTGATGAAGCGCCTGTGACTAAGATAACTTTTTTGTTTGACATGTTGATTTCCTCTTTTGTTTCATTTGATTGATGAGACTATTATACGATACAAAATCCGACAAGTAAATGACAGTTTCTGCCACACGAATGACAATTTACGACACATGAAATAGATATCTTTATCCCTCTCCTTCTGGTCTTTTTCTGTTATAATAAGGTGTTCAAACATCGCAGAAAGGACAACCCATGTCAAATCTGATCAAACACAAACGTGTAGAGTATAGTGAACTCTTTTATGATCTGGTCTTTGTTTACGCCATTTCTAAAACCACTGCCCTCATCCATCATCTTCACCACGGAGTCTTATCATTGGACGCTATCTTTGGTTTCCTGATGACGCTTCTGGTTCTGGTCAATTCTTGGATGATTCAGACCGTCTATACCAACCGCTATGGAAAGAATTCCCTTTTCAATATGACCGTCATGTTCATCAATATGGCCATGCTACTCTTGATAGCAAACATGATTACCAATGACTGGCAGAGCTACTTTCATACCTTCTGCTGGACAGTCGGAACTTTAACCTTAACCCTATTTTTCCAATATCTAGTAGAGTATCTGCGTAAGACTACTACTGTGGCTAATCAGAAAAGTATCAAGGGCTTCCTCTGGATGACAGGGCTCAGGACCTTGGCTATCTACATAGCAGCCCTTCTTCCGATAGATTTTGGTATCTATGTCTATATGTTAGGGATTCTCTTGACCTTCGTCATGCCTATTATCTTAACTCGACATGCAGGTCATTTTCAGATTAATCTCCCCCACCTGATCGAGCGTATCTCGTTACTGGTCATTATTACCTTTGGGGAGATGATTATGGGCCTTGCAGATTTCTTTACACTTGAAAATTTCTCTATCCACTCTATCCTCTACTTTATCATCATGGTCAACCTCTTTATGAATTACTTCGGCCAATTTGACCATGCCATTGATGATGAAGGAAAGAACAAGGGAATCTTCCTGATTTACAGCCACTATCCGATTTTTATTGGCTTGATTATGGTGACTGTTTCTATGAGTTTCTTGGTCAATCCAGAAGCCCATCACCTCTTTGCGACTAGCTTCTTCTATACGGGTATCGGCCTCTTTCAAGCTGCTATTCTTGCAAATGGTTATTTTAACAAGAGTTACCTCAAGTATGACAAGCTCTATTATGGCTTGCAGGTAGGCATGTTCCTTATTGGACTAGCTCTTTCCCTTCTTTTTTCAGCCAATCCTAGCATTGTCATCACCATTGCAACCTTGATGACCTTGGCAATGGAAGTTCATTTTACGCATTTTTATATGATCCGAACCAAGAAATTCTCAACTCCGAATTGGGATTTGTATTAAAAAAATTCTAGTAGACATCCTCTACTAGAATTTTTTCTTAGTCCATCACAATCATAGACTTAATAGTCTTACGCTCATCCATATCTTTATAAGCCTGATTAATCTCTTCCAATTTATAACTTGTGGTAAAGACACGTCCTGGATTGATATCGCCATCAAGAACTGCTTTTAACAAAACTTGTTTGTCATAAGTAGTAACTGAGGCTGCTCCACCTGCCACCGTGATGTTTGAGCAAAAGTCGAACCAAGGGCACGATTATTGTAATGAGGCACGCCGACAAAACCTAAACGTCCTCCATTGTGAAGAACCCCAAGGGCTTGATCGACAGCTGCTGCGGTACCGACACATTCAAGAGCGGCATCCGCTCCACCACCGAGGATTTCACGGACCTTGGCAATGCCTTCTTCACCACGTTCAGCCACAACCGCTGTCGCACCTGACTCCAAGGCCATCTGTTGACGGTCTTGGTGACGGCTCATAAGGACGATTTGTGATGCTCCCCGCATCTTGGCTACGATGACGGCACATTGACCAACGGCACCGTCCCCAATGACCACGACTTTGTCACCTGGTTTCACATCTGCCACACGCGCCGCATGGTAGCCCGTCGGCATGACATCTGCTAGTGTCAAGAAGGATTTAAGCATAGCTTCTGTATAATCAGACGGTTGCCCTGGAATTTTGACAAGGGCCCAATTGGCAAAATGGAAACGGATGTACTCTGCTTGCACCCCATCTGACCAGTTATTGCCAATATGACGATCACAGGTGCCATCATAACCGGCACGACAGGCATCACACTCCCCACAACCATGGGTGAAAGGCGCGATGACAAAGTCTCCTGGTTTGACCGTTGTAATGGCCTCACCAATTTCTTCGACAATCCCAATGGCTTCGTGGCCACTATTTTGATGACCTGCTTCAATATCTGGATTGCGGTAACTCCATAGATCGGATCCACAGACACAGGTGCGAACGATACGGAGAATGACATCATCTGGTGCTTCGATGTGTGGACGCTCCACTTCTACAAGGCCCACTTGCCCAGCTTTTGTATAGACTGTTTTCTTCATAGGAACAACCTACTTTCTATTGCTTACTTACCTATAGTATACACTTTTTATCTAGCTCTAGCCCACTTCCTGATTTTAAACTCCATCATTTAATCATATTTTTTCCCATACTTCTTTTCTAGCATTTTCTTAATCAGATAGGGCATTTTGACATTTTCGCGGCCTTTCTTGGCAATTAACTTCTTCACAAAATCTGGCATTTGGATATCATTCTCTTCTTCCAAAATCTGACTCGTGCTTGATGGAGCTTCCAACTCATCAAAGGTCTCCAGCTGAGGTTGATAGTCACTATAGTCACCATCCATATGAGACTGAATGGTTGACAGAAGGGCCTTAATTAAACGAGAATCGCTATTTGGCATAGGAGGTCGGTGATAAGCCACTCCGAGTTCCTGACATAGCTCCTTACACTCCACATCATTATCAAAAAGAACTTCAATATGCTCACTAATAAAGGCAATCGGAACAAAAATATAGTGGTTCGGGTGTTCACTCTCATCTCGCAGATATTCTAAGACATCTGGTTTAATCCAAGGAATACCTATATCACTCTCACTCTGCCAAGTATTGGTGTACTGATCCTCTTCAAGCCCTAAAATCTCTGCAATCATGCGACTATTTTCATAAATCTGGTCGATATAAGGGTCACCAAAATCTAGTGCCAAAACTGGAACACTGTGGGCTGAAAAAATCACCTTATAACTGTCGTCTCCAATCTGATCTAAAATCTTTTGGATTTCATCGGACCAATAGTGGAGTAGGTCAGGTTCGCGGTACCAGTCCTTGATAATTTGGAACTTCATCTGACCACTTTCTAAAAATTTTTCATAACCCATGACAGAATAGTAGGAATAATGGGGCTCTAGAATCAAACATAAACACTCTTTAATTCCATCTAACTCCATTTCTTTGATCACATCTGTGATGAAAGGGCGGGAAAATTTGTTAGCAAAGTAGACCGACGCTTGATCTCCAAGAGCAGAAGCAACCAAGTTCACTTCTTCCTTTGTTATCCTTTGGAGTGGCGTTCCACCGATTCGGACATAATTGTCATATAAAGTCTGAATTTCATGTGGTTCAGGACGAACTCCACGCCGTATATTCGTGAAAAACTCTGCTACTCCTTCGTAGGTAATCTCTTCTGGCGACCCAAAGGTCATCATCAACACAGCTCTTTTACTCATAACTACTCCTTACTATATACTTTTCACTATTTTACCATGAAAAGGCTTACTTTAGTGAGCTTAGTATCAAAAAAACTCCTAGAGATAAACTCTAAGAGTGTAAATAACTATTCTTAATGGTGATGAATATGTCCATGACTTTGATTCACTTCCAACTCTTCGATCTTGCGTTTATGAGCTCGGTGGGTTGCCAAGTCTTCATCGACCTCAATGGTGACGTTTTGAAAGCCACAATCTTTGAGCAAGGTACGGATAGACTCTTTACAAACCTCCATGTGGTTGACATGCTCTAGACAAACATGGACAATGGCGTTCTTTTCCAAACCATCCATGGTCCAAAGATTGAGCTGATTGATACTAGCCACATGCTCCAACTGCTCCAAATCACTCTTGACTTGCTGGATATCCACTCCTTCTGGTACGGCATCGAGGAAAATCCTGAGCGTGCTCCAAAAACGTGGAATGGCTTTTGACAGAATAAAGATGGAAATAGCAAGAGATAAGAGCGGATCTAGGATATACCAGTCGGTAAATCGGAGAACAATGGCCATTAGGATGACAGCCACCCAGCCCAGAGTATCTTCCAGAAAATGCAGGCTAAGAATGGATTCGTTCTTGGTTTGCCCCTTGCGAATGACGAGACTCGCTAGGACATTAATGCTGACGGCTATGATTCCAAGCCAGAGAATGCCCTCATCGTTGACAGGTTGTGGATGAAAGAGTTTCGTTATATTTTCTAAAATAACCAGAACGGACCCTGTCATGAGAATCACAGCTGTTACCATGGCCCCTAAAAGGCTAAAGCGCTTGTAGCCCAAGGTATAGTGGCTGTCTTCTTCACGATTGGAAATACTCTCCAAAAAGGCGGAGATGCCGATAGCGATCGCATCCCCCAAGTCGTGGACCGAATCCGCAAGGACAGCGCTGGATCCAAAAATCCCCCCTGCAATAAACTCAACAATGGCATAACTCAAATTCAAGAAAAAAGCTATCCAGACCGCATGTTTTGTACTCATTTTTCCACCTTCCTTTGGTATAATAGTAGTAGAATGATCCCTTTCACTAGTATTATCTCTAACTCTAAAAGGAAAGGATAGAAGCAAACTGTTTAGGCTATCCGTTACTGAACAGTTTGTTCAAAGTGTCCATATGACAGCACCGGATCGTCGCATCACCAAAACTCGAAAAGCTATCTATCAAGCTTTTTTACAATTACTCAACCAAAAAGACTACGAGGCCATCACGGTTCAAGAAATCATTGACTTAGCCGATGTGGGGCGATCAACCTTTTATAGCCATTACGAAAGTAAGGAATTATTGCTAGATGAACTCTGTCAAAAGCTCTTTCACCATCTCTTTGAGCGTGCTGAACACCTCTCACCACAAGACTATCTGGCCCATATCTTTCAGCATTTCAAGAAAAATCAAGACCATGTGACCAGTCTCTTGCTCTCTAAAAACGATTATTTTATCCGGCAACTGCGAAAAGAGCTGGAACATGACGTCTACCCGATGGTGGCTGATGAACTGATCAAGGCCCATCCAACCATCCCTCACTCTTACCTCAAACACCTGGTCGTCAGTAACTTCATCGAAACCCTCAGCTGGTGGTTGAAGAAAGGTAAGACTTACACCGAACAAGAAGTCATCCAGTTTTATTTGGAGATTTTAAAAGTAGGTTCTAACTAAGAACCGACTTCATATCATTCATCATAGAAAGGAAACCCTATGTTCTTCCCCATTCTTATCGGCTTTTTTACAGTCTTCTTTGCCCTTGCTTTTGCTCTTCTTCACTTATTGGCCTCCCTTTCAGAATTTAAAAAAGGAAATCACACTTTAGGAAATACATTTCTCCTCATCGGAAGTAGTCTTGCGACCTTATCTCTCACCCTCTACTTCTTTTTACCGATTGTCTCTCTAGTCCTTTGGCTGATCGGCTGTGGTTTGATTTGCTACGGGGCCTATTGGAATGGGAAACACAAAGGAAACTTCCACCCAGCCCACCACCTGATTCGGATGGGCATCGCTCTGGTGATTACCATCTTGTTAGCCTTGTTATAAGAAAAGCTCAAGTTTTAAAAAAACTTGAGCTTTTGTATTTGCTATTTGTTAGGCCATCAACAGCATGAGAATAGGGATCACCACCATGGTTGCAAGGGTCGTCTCTGTCACCATGACTGCTGCATAGTCACTATCAGCACCGTAGAGTCTGGCAACAACTGGCGCATTGGTCATCACAGGCATGGCGGACTGGATGATAAAGACTTGCTTCATCAGGCTTGGAAGAGGCACCCAGTAAACGATGGTCGCCATCAAGAGAGGGGCAACCAGGAAGCGACCTAGTAGAATCAATAGCTGATCTTTTCCCAGCACCAACTGCTTCACGCCTACATGAGACACCGACAAACCGATGAATATCATGGATAAGGGGGTCGTTAAATTGCCCAGATACTGCAAATCACTGGCTAGAAAGGCTGGTAACTTGATCTGCAGCATCACCAAGACTAGTCCCAAGAGAAAGCCCATGAGGGGCGGAGAAAAGACTTTTTTTCAGACTCGTTTTTGAGATCAAACTGAGCTTCTCCCTCACCATCCCTGCTGGATGAGATAGGTCCCCAAGGTCCAGAAAAAAAGGTCGTATTGCACATGTAATAGATCAAAACATAGGGAATGCTGGCATCTCCAAAGAGGGCTTGGTTAATAGGAAGCCCCACGAAGATGGTATTGGAGTTAAAAAACATGGAAATAAAGAGGCCACGACGGTCCTGTCTTACTGCAAAGATCCTGGCTACACCTGTCGCGATGCCAAGCAAAATAACCATAGACAGGGCAGGAAACCGCAAGGCTGGCAACATTTTAAGTAGATCTGCTGCTGTGAAGCGCTGCGTAATGGTGTAGAGCATATAGCAGGGCAAGGCAACTTGAGTGACCAATTTAGCGAGTAGGCCACGCGACTTGTCATCGAACCAGCCTTTTTCACCAATGACAAAGCCCACTAAAATCATACCCAGGATGACGAGAATCCCTGATATGCTCCTCAAAAAGATGTCCATGTTCTCCCCTTTTCTTTTTATAAATTTGAACTAGAAAAAACCATTTTTTACAAGTCTCAAAAACTACTCTAGTATATCATAAAAAGAGGTGGGGCAATATGCCCAACCTCATGTATTTTATTAATTGCCACTAATATCCCTTCTTAGCTGCCTTACTCCATTGGTACCAACCAACTAGACTGTTGATTAAGTAAATGAAGTATTTCCCTTGAATTTGAAGGCTCTCTCCCCACCAAAGGTAGATAGAGAAAACATTGATCACCGCCCAGAAAATCCATTGTTCACGGTAAACAGCTGTCATCAAGAGTTGGCCAACCCCATTTGTTGCATCCGTGATGGAATCTCGATACGGACGATTGGCCCCAATTGACTGATAAATAAGCCCGAAAACTAACCACCAAAGTACACTAATAGATAGATACTTGGTCCATCCGACCTTATCCAATTTACGAGCAACAAAATCCTGCTGTTCTTTTTTGAATTGGGCTTGATAAATCCAAACCAAGAGACCAATCGGCTGCATGATGGTGAAATAGAGAGTTGTCAAAACCTCACCGTAGAAGCCTTTTTGAAGGGCAAGCACAAGATAAATGACGGAATTGATCAAACCAAAGAGATAGTTACTGGCACGACCTTCAGCTTCTCAAAGAGCAGAAAAAAGGTTAGTAAGGCTTGAGAGATGAATCATTCTATCAAGAAGATAAAGCACGTAAAGCAGAAACCGAAGATAAGCTAGCTATTGAAGCAATGAAAAGCAAATACACCACGCTATTGCTAGAAAATATGTTGCTAAGTCCGTTTGAAATGCAAGATACAAAAATCATGGCAGGATTTCAAGTCCATGTTTACCCCCTCTATGACGAACTGAAAGAATTAAGAGGGCTAAATGGTGTCAAAGACCACTTGTCTTATGTTGCCAGCAGACGTGAAGAATATTCTAAGCATAATATCGCACGCTACCTCAAAAAAGCCATTGAACAATATCTACCAACGGTTAAAAGGCAGGACTTAAACCATGAGTGAAGACTTAAAAACGATCAAAGAGCTGGCGGATGAGTTGAGTGTTACAAAACAAAATATTCAATATCACTACCAAAGGTTACCAAAAGAATTACAGCTTAAAAGTTCCAATGAGTCTAATCTAATAAATTCTAAAGCAGAAAAAATAATTTTAGGTAAAGTAGAAAGTAGTAGCAAATCAAATACAAAAGACCAACAAATAGAAAAACTAACTAATTTGTTAGACCAGCAACAACGATTAGCCTTGCAAGATAAAAAGTTGCTAGAAGAATACAAGGCGGAAAATGATAACTTAAAAGCCCTCACAGGAAACAGAATTCAAACACTTAGACAATCAATATAAAGATGAAGTGAACGCTCTTAAAGAGAAGTTGGAAAATTTGCAGGAACAAATCAAAGATCAAAAAAGGATAGAAGAACAAGAAAAACCAATAAAATGGTGGGGACTATGGCGAAAATAGATGATTCAGTTAAAAAGAAAGTTCCAGAATTGCGATTTAAAGGATTCACGGATGAATGGGAACAGCGTAAGTTAGGAGACGAAGTTCGAATAGTGACGGGACAGTCTCCTAATTCAGAAAATTATACTGATGATCCTAATGGGCGCTAAAAATGCGAAGACCTATGAAGACCTATTTTGTATTAGTCAAACAAAAGATCCAAAAGAAATGGTATATGATTATGGCCATGAAACAAAGTAAAATCAAACCGAGTGATCTGAGGAAGCACCCGATGATCATGAAACGTTATTAAACACAAAAGTCACCCATGTGAGTTCTTGCCAGAAGCTGAAGTTAATCCTTCAACCTGGAAAACCCGCAGAGGTGACTTTTTCTATACATCTCGATTTTTCTGGCAATAATCATTAACCGATAAATATGTCTGTGAATCACCCAGCGACTTCGCTATGTCCATAATCCGCGGTGGTAGTAATCCCACTCGCTGGACAAGTTCGTGATCGCTGAATAATTCCCGTGGACTGCCGGCGAAGCCAAACTTCCCGTGTTCCATAACATACACCGACTCAAACTCGGCGGCGACCCAATCCATGTCATGGGTGATGGTCACAACTTGGTGGCCCGAATCAGCCAACTGATGGAAAATTGCGGTCAACTTGCGCCGGCTTTCCCAATCAAGCGACATCATCGGCTCATCAAATAAATAAATCGCCGGATCCACTGCCAAAACTGTGGCAACGCTCAACAGCTTGCGTTCCGACAATGACAGGTCATATGGACTTTCAGCTGTTTTTATCATCCAAGCCAACTCTTTTTAGAGCCGCTAAAGCCCGCCTCGTAATCGTGTCGTGGTCATCCATGACCTGCGCGACACTCCACTCCACCTCTCGTTGAACGGTCGGGTTGAAAAGCTGATCGTCAGGATTCTGAAAAGTAATCCCAACCTTCAGTAACTTTTCGACTGGTTTAAGATCATTAAAATTTCTCCATCGATCTTAATCACACCGGTTTGTGGTGTCAGCAAGCCCGTCAACAATTTGAAGAGCGTTGATTTGCCGGCACCATTTTGGCCGACAATCGCCACCATCGGATCGGCGAAGTGTTTGTCTTCAACATCCAAGCTAAAGGACCGTTCCGGATAAGTGAACGTCAGGTGTTTCAGTTCAATTGTGGACATAACGAACCTCCTTCAATTCAGCGTCATTCACCGGATACCGGCCATCAGCCAAGTGCCAATCCATTTTTTGAGCAAGTTGCTGGATTGTCGGGGCTGGAATCTGCCAGTCAGCTGCCAAATGATTAAACACCTCACCCGGCCTGCCCTGGGCTACCATTTGACCCTCGTGCAGCACCCACACAACGTCGGCGACTTCGCACAAATCGTCAATTTCACTGGTGACAATGAAGACAGTCGTCTCTTTGACTTGGGCTAGCCATTGGAAAAATTGTCGGCGGCCAAGGGGATCCATCTGACTGGTCGGATCATCCATAATCAAAACAGCCGGATTAGCCACAATCGCCGTGGCAATTGCCAACCGCTGGATCTGACCACCGGAAAGGCTCTCGGGACGCAAATTCAGCTGTTCAATCAGCCCCATTTGCGTGGCAACTTCTTCAACCCGTTTTTGAATCAGTCCTTCAGCCATTCCCTGATTAATCAAGTCAAAGGCGATTTCATCGGCAACCGTGTCTGCCAACCCGCTTAGTTGGCCAGCTGGATTTTGCAGTACAACTCCATTCATGGCATTATAAACGGGCCAATTGTCGGACACTCGCTGGCCAAACATGTGCCAGTCGCCCTCAATCTCAGCAGACACAATTTTTGGGAATGACCCCTGCCAGCACACGGCACAAAGTCGATTTGCCGGAGTGGCTATTCCCGATAATCCCAACCACCTGGCCGGTATGAACCTCCGCGTTAATTTGACGCAGTTGTGGTTGCTCAGTACCCGGATAACGGGTGGTCAAATTTTCAATTACAATCCGTTTATCTTCGTCCATATCTTCCACCCAATCAATAAAATTGCCAATCCAGTCAGACCAATGTGCGCTGTCCGCGACAGGCGATACACGCGCTGGGAGGTTCTGACAGTCCGGTTGGGATTATCAAAACCTCTCAGTTGGAGAGAAATCGACCGCGCCATCGATTGATCCAAGGTCTTAATCACCAATGGAATTAGAACCGGCAGGACTGACTTTAATTTCTGAATCAACGTTTTTTGCGGATTGGTTCCGCGAACTTTTTGTGCCTGCTGGATTTTCCGCATATTGCGCATCATTTCCGGCAAAAATATAACACACCGACATCAGAACGTAGACGGTTTTTATAAGACAATCCGGACAGTTCCAAATAGGTCGCGTTTTTCTGAAATACTCGTGGTCACCATAAAAAAGCCACTGGTCAAAATAATCACCAATACTCGACAACCCAGAGTGGTGGCGTAAATCAGGCCTTCTTTGTAGAACGACACCCCAAGCACAGAAAACAGCACAGTTTGATTCCGACTGTAAAATAACCCTTGGATGATCAGCATGGTGCTAATCAGAAACAGGCTGAATCCCAGCGCCTTAAAGATGGTAGAACTCAATTTGGAAAATAACAATAGCAGTGTTGCGACAAGAATTAATCCGGCCTGAAGCAATAAATTCATACTGGCAAAGCTCAACAACGTCATGTCCAAGATGAACAAGAGCTTAGTAATCGGATCGATCACCTGGTACCACTTGAGCTTGACCCGTGGCGCTCCAGAAATCAATGTTTGATCAGTCATCATTTATCACCGCTAAAGAAGTGCACCATCCGCTTCGGCAACTGACGATAGATGAAGAATGCCAGGTAGGCCACGCAGACTTTATCCAAAATATCCAAGACAAACTCATCGATAAATGAGGCCAGCCACACTGGTGCATGATTGGCGACCATTACCGCAAACAATGAGTCACCCCAAGCGATACCGGTCTGACCACCCCAAAAGATGACGTTGAGTGGCGTTGAAATGACAGCTGAAACGATGGCAATAATAATAGCAGAAACAAATACTCGTCGCGCTGACGAGAACCACCCATTGGCGTGCAAAACTCCGACAGCAATCCCAATTCCGATGCTGGTAATCGCATACACGGTTGAAATTGGCGATAAGGTCAGCCCATAGATCACGTTGTTGATGAAACCACTGATGGCACCGGCAACCGGCCCAGCCAACATGCTGGCAAGAAAGGTTCCCAAAGACCCCAGCCAAACGGGCAACTTTAACCCCTCCGCCAAGGCTTTGGCAACATAGTTAATCCCCACGGCAGCGGGAATCAAAGTCATGGTGGCAGCACTTAACTTAAATTTCCACATACTGGTACGATGAATCGGTTCTGTTTTCATAATCTTCTCCTTTTGTTTTTAAAGAGCCGTGTCTGTTTAGACTTTCGGACGCAACGCTCTATAGATTTTCGATTTGAACCGCTTCTCCTTTCACAGATCCCTTAGTCGACATCAGGGTTTCTCTTGAAAAGAATTGTTCAACAGTTCACAACTAATCATACGCCTATTTCATCAGAAGTCAAGAATTTTCTGAAGTTTTCTTGAAAACGTTCGGGAATTGAAAAAAGCTCCACAAAGCTAGAGGAAATTGCCCTTACTAAGTCATAAAAAAGACTTCATCTTATCCTAGATTGGTGAAGTTTTTTGATTTTTCTTCTTATCTCGTACCCACAGCATAGCTAGTCCAAAAAGGTGACTACCAAACAAGGCAGTCACAAAAATCAGCTTGCCCCTGTCTGGATAAGAGAGAGGGAGGCTGCTAAAGCCATAGCGAGCCCACTCGATAAAGATCGGATGCGAAAAGTAAAGAGCTATACTCATTTGCTTTAAATACTGTAAATTATAGCTTTTCAAAAAGGACGATCGCAGGCAGGCATTGACAAAATAAACGGTCACAAAAGGAAGAAGAAAGAAAAAGTTCTTATCAATTCCTTCGTGTTGAAAAATAATGATCCCTTCTAGACAGAGCAATCCAAAGGCAAGAGCTAGCTTTTGCCAACGGTGAATTCTAAAAGTTTGTGCATGAAAATGGTCATACAGATAATAACCCATATAAATAAAAATGGGCGTGTAAAAGAGACCATTTCGCGCTGTAAAAAATAAATTGCTGTAGAGCTGGTAACCTTTGAGAAGACTTGTGGTGTCCAGATAAGCCGAATAGGTCTCGATCAAGCCCCAGCAGTAAAGAAGAAAGGTGATCACCCCCGTCCAAACCATACCTAGGTGTTTGACCAATTGATTGACCAAACAAACCCAGCAAAAAGGCTGGGATATACCAGAGTTGGTAGCACATCCCCAGATAGATCAGTGCAATGAGAACACCTGCTGGAAAAAGATAGATAGGAAGATGGAGACTAGAGAAAAAGAGCCAGGCATAAGGAAGGTAAACAAAACTCCAAAACAAATAGGTTTTTACGATTTTGGCCAGATAGGTCTTCATTTTCTTAGAATTTCCTAGTGATTGCTTGAGGAAAAAGCTGGCACAGACGATAAAAAATGGCACTGCTAGCCGGCCAAGCATACTCTTGAGACCAAAATGCAGTGGCTCATAAGAGGTCAAGCGACCACTATGCACCAAAATCACTGCAATCGCAAAGAGGTATTGAAAAAAGCTGATACTAGAGGTGTTATAGAGGGGATTCTTTTGCATATTCCTACTCCTTGCCCAAAGCAGTTTCTATGGTTATTTTAGCATGAAAGGGAAGGCCAAGCAAGGAATCTTACATCCTTATCTACCTTTTTTCCTCTATTTTTGATATACTCAAAGCATGCATAAACAAACCATTATTGATTTTAAAGAGCTTGGATTGCGACACCTTTTCACCAAGCCCATAAAGGAATTAAAAACTAGAAACCTCGACCAGGTAGAGGCTCTTCTTAGAGAAGTCGAAGCATACCAGGAGCAAGGCTTTTATGCGGTTGGCTATGTCAGCTATGAGGCTGCTCCTGCTTTTGAGAAGAAGTTTGCTGTCCATCCAGCACCTCTTATGGGAGAGTATCTCCTCTATTTTACTATCCACGAGGAGGTCGAAACCCTTCCTTTTCCCGAGGACTATGAAGCTGTGGATCTTCCAGCCAATTGGAAGGAAGAGGTAGAGGCACCTGCTTATCAAGAAGCCATCGAGACCATCCATCACCATATCCGCCAGGGAGATACCTACCAGGTCAACTACACCGTCCAGCTTTCTCAAGAGCTAAAGTCTGACCCTTTGGCTATCTACAACCGCTTAGTGGTTGAGCAAAAGGCCCATTACAATGCCTTCATCCAGCACGATGATGTCTCCATCCTCTCCATCAGTCCTGAGCTCTTTTTTGAGCAAGACGACCGACTACTGACCACGCGCCCTATGAAGGGAACGACGGGCCGTGGTCTCACTAACCAAGCAGATCTTCAAGAGGCTGCTTGGCTAGAAGCCGATCCCAAAAATCGAGCAGAAAACATGATGATCGTCGATCTCCTCCGCAATGACATGAACCGGATTTCGGAGATTGGAAGTGAGCAGGTGACCCGTCTTTGCCAAGTCGAGCAATACTCCACTGTTTGGCAGATGACCTCGACTATTGAAAGTCGCTTGCGAGCTGAGGTCGACCTGGTCCAAACCTTCCGAGCTCTCTTTCCTTGTGGCTCGATTACAGGAGCACCGAAGATCTCCACTATGGAAATCATCCACAAGACAGAGAAGGCTCCTCGAGGTGTCTACTGTGGTACGATCGGCATCCTTCTTCCAAAAGGGAAACGGATTTTTAATGTAGCCATCCGGACCCTTCAAATGCAAGGAAATCAAGCCATCTATGGCGTAGGAGGAGGCATAACTTGGGACAGTAAGTGGGAAAGTGAATACCAGGAAACCAAGCAAAAATCGGCTGTTCTTTACCGGCAAGAGCCTCGCTTTGAGCTCCTAACGACTGGCCACATCCACCAAGGAGAGTTGACTTTCCTGGAGCAACACCTAACCCGTTTGAGAGAGGCTAGTCGCTACTTTGCCTATCCTTATGATGAGCAAAAACTCCTGAAAGAACTTCAAGAAGAGCTTGCTCATTTGGAGTCCAACCTTGACTATCGTTGTCGGATTGCCTTGCAAAAAAACGGTACCTTCCACCTAGTAATCACGGAGCTGACAGACTTGCCCGCTAGCTATCTACAGGCCCAACTGACCGAGCAAAAGCTTGATTTAGCGACGCCATTTACTTATTTCAAAACGAGTCAGAGAGACCATCTCAGCCAGTCAGATCACGAGCAAATTTTCCATCTGCCAGATGGAACCTTACTAGAGACGACGATTGGCAATCTGGTGCTGGAGATAGAGGGACAACTCTATACCCCACCAGCTCACCTCCCCTTACTCGATGGCATTTATCGGCGCCATCTTCTTGAGACCCAGCAGGTGGAAGAAAAACTCTTAACTCTGAACGATTTAACAGACGCTGATCGTATTTATGCCTGCAATGCTCTTCGTGGTCTCTACGAACTCAATTTTCAAAGAAAGGATTCCTGATGAAACTTATTTTTTTACATGGACTAGGGCAGGATGTCCTCTCTTGGCAAGGAGTCCAATTTGCACTTTCACCCTTGCACTCCAAAACTTTTGATATTTTCTCCCATCCAAAAGAAAGCTATCAGGAAGTCAAAGAAAGGTTGATGGAGCGCCTCCAGCAAGAAAGCGAACCCTTTATTCTGGTAGGACTCTCACTAGGTGGCGTGCTCGCTCTTGATCTCTCCAGACAAGACTTCCCGCAACTCAAGGGCTTGGTCCTTGCAGGAACACAATACAAACTCAACACCAATCCCCTCTATCGGCTCCAGATTCTCCTTTTTCGTCTACTTCCCAAGCATGTCTTTGAAAAACAAGATGCCAATAAACAACAGATGCTTCAAATCTTGACGGAATTAAAAGGGCTCAATTTAACCGATACCGTTAAAGTTTGCCCTCTTCCTAGCTTGGTGATTTGTGGTAGCAAAGATTGGGCCAATCAATCTTCTTCTAAAAAATTGGCCAAGCTCCTGCCAAAAGGCCGCTATCAAGAAATCGCAGACGGAGGTCATCTACTCAATACCGAGAAACCCTATGAACTCGCGCAAGCCATCAAGGAGTTTGTCGCTGGGTTTTAAAATGAAGAGGCTAACTTTTAGAACAGTTGCTCTTAATATATATAAAGTCATTTTTAAAACTTTCCTTAGGTGAGGACGGACGTCAGCGAACTTCAAAGAAGTTCCATGACTTAGTTTTGGACCTAAGGTTCCAAAACTCCCGAGTGCTAGAAACATGATCGTTTCTAGCACTTTTCTCACAGCGGAAAGTTTTAATATATTTTGGATTGAATTTCAACATTAGAAATTCTTTTTATTTCTTTGTAGAGTCACCTATTCAACATTTTTATTTTATAAGAAGTCTTTACCGCAATTTTTTAGAAATATTTGAGAATTGCTTGATAGTTATTTGAAAAGCAAGCTGTATACTAAGAGTGTAAAGAAAACAACTAGTCATTTGGACGAAGGAGAAAACCATGGAAAAAGTATTAGAAATTTCCCATTTGAGTAAAAAGTTCGGTCAACAATACGCCTTAAATGATGTGAATCTCACCATTCGCAAAGGCGACGTCTACGGACTCATCGGTAAGAACGGGGCTGGGAAAACCACCCTCATCAAGGTCATCACCCAACTAATTCAGGAAACTGACGGAAGCGTCTCTCTCTTTGCTTCTACAAATCGCTCCCAGTGGACCCAAGCCCTTGAAACGGGTTGGATCTGTCATTGAAAGTCCCTGTGGCTCACAAGCATATGACCGCCTATCAAAACCTGGTCTACTATTGCAAGGCTCGCCATATTCCCCAATCCCGACCAGGTCATCAAAGAAACCTTGAACTATGTTGGCCTGAATAATACGGGTAAGAAGAAATTCCGTGATTTTTCACTCGGGATGAAACAACGGTTGGGAATTGCGATTGCTCTCATTGCTAAGCCAGATTTCCTTATTCTGGACGAACCCATCAATGGCCTTGATCCAGTCGGAATCAAGGAATTCCGTCAGATGATCAAACGCCTCAATGATGAACTCGGCATGACCATCCTCATTTCCAGTCACATCCTCTCCGAACTCTATCTGGTTGCCAATCGCTTTGGCATTGTCGACCAAGGACGCCTGATCAAAGAAATTAGCAAGGCTGAATTCGAAGAACAAGGAGAAGACTACATCATCCTCAAGACAAGTCAGCTAGCCCTTGCGAGTCAACTGATCCAGGATCAACTCCATCACCGCATCAAGGTCATCGATAAGGATGGAGAAATCCATATCTTCGGACAGACTCACGATATTAAAGTCATTGTCAAAGCCCTCGTTCAAGCCGATATTGACGTGGACGAAATCTACTATGCCCGCCAAGATCTGGAAAAATTCTTTACGGACTTGGTAGACTAGTCCAATCACCGTCTTCCTCTATTACCTATCCCACATATTTCATTTAGGAGATTTATCATGTTGCATACCATTCAAGCAGATTTTTACAGACTTTTTCGCTCCAAAGGTTTTTGGATTACAGAAGCCATTCTCGTTCTCAACATCCTGTCTGGAGTCATCTTTGGAGCTACTGGCCACGTCGGCGTCAATACGGAATCCAAATTGCCCCAAGCGACCGAAGTTTGGACAGGCTTTAAAGCTTTGACCAACTACTCTTCCAGCATCAGTGTGACTATCCTCTTTACCATTATTGTCATCACCTTGGTCCTGGGAACAGACTTAACGCAAAACTTATACAAGAATAGTCTGGCCTATGGCGTTTCGCGCACCAGTTACTACTTTGCCAAAAGCGCCGTTGTTCTGACCATTGCTCTCTTCCAATTTCTTGTTTCTTATGGTCTCGTCTTCTTGATCGCGACGCTCTACAATGGACTTGGCACCATGCCAGAGCACTTCCTTGCTCATTTTGGACTGACCGTGCTGATTCAGTTCCTTTCCACCTTGGCTTGGGTCAGCATCATTTCCTTCCTTCTTTATGCCAGCCAATCCATCACCTTGGCCTTCGTTGGCTACTTCATTGGAAATATCCTCTTAAGCCTTCCTGCGCTCTTCCTTAAAGATATTGATATTCTCCACTATCTAAACTTGGAATTCCAATATTCCATGGTACAGAGCACAACAGCAACAACCAACACCCTCTCGATCGCCCTTGGATTCATCCTTGTTTTCGGCTTCCTAGGACTGGCTACTTTTAAACACAAAGATTTATAACAAAAAGACTTGAGCAGTGCTCAAGCCTTTTTTCTTAGTGTAATGGTCAAGATAAACCAGTCTGCCTCCGTTGCCAGTTGCAAGTCCCCGCCTAAGATCTCTACAAAATTTTGAATGATATAGAGACCCAAGCCAGATGACTCTTCTGTATCCGAGAGATTTTCAGAGTAGAATCGACTAGCCAATTGGTCTAAGTGCTGGATCGGTTGTTGCACAATATTGCGCAGCTCGACTCGAATCGTGTCCGCGTCTGAGGTCAAGGTCAAACGGGCCTGCTCCTTTCCATGCTTGAGGACATTGCTGAGCATATTTTGCAAGAGGCGCTCCCAAAGCTCAGGATCGGTAGCATAATGGAGATGCTCTTCTAGCTCTACCTCTAAGGCAATCCCCGCCTCAGACAAGCTATCATAATACTGGAATAACTGCTGGGTTAGCACTTGGCTGAGATGAACGTCTGAAATCCGAGGCAGGATGGCTCCCTCCATCAAGCGTCTGTACTCCAAGAGAGATTCCAAGCGTTTGGAGACAACTTGAAGATTGGAAGCAATTTTCTTCAGCTTTTCCTCTTCTTGCGTCCCTCCTTTGATGATTTGTTGGGTATAGCCCGATGCAATGGTCAAAGGCGTTCGAATATCATGAGCAATATTACTGATGGCCATATCCAAGGTCTTTTTCTCTTGAAAGGCAATCCGATTGGTCCGCTCGATCTGGTCAAAGAGATCACTGACCTGCTTAGTCAAGGCGACCAATTCTTTTTTTGAGACCTGAGAGGTCAGCCGTACCCCACTCCCGCTTTGAAGCTTCTGTTGAATCTGCTCCTGCAAATCCTCTAAGGCAGAAAGCAAGCGAGCATAGCCTAAGCCCAAGAAAAGGACAAGGACGACAAGAATTAGAACTACAACCCACATTACTTGTCTCCTTTCAAGCGAACACCCAAGCCCCAGACCGTTTCAATATAGTCCTCATCTGGATCAAGCTGGGCAATTTTCTTTCGGAGATTGCTCAGTTGAGCATTGAGGGTATTGTCACCAGGTAGATAGGCTTCTTCCCAGACCACCTCATACAATTCTTCCTTGGTGAAAATCTTCTTTGGATGCGCCAGCAAGGTTTCAAAAATTTGAAATTCTTTTTTGCCCAAGCGAAGCGTCTGTTCTCCAGACTCCAGTTCAAAGGTTTCTGGATTTAAGACCAAATTCTTAAAGGATAGCTTTTGCGATGCTTGAGTTTCCTGTGCCGGAGAGACGTGATTTCGCAACTGCACCGTCACCCGAGCCGCCACTTCGTCCAGATTAAAGGGCTTGACAATATAATCATTGGCACCTGCAAGGAGATACTGGCTAATGAGGTGTTTATCTCCCAGAGCGGTCATCATGATAACCGGTGTTTGACTCTGCAAACGGATCTCCTCCAGGACCTGATCCCCATTCTTCCCTGGAAGCATGATATCCAGAAGGACCAAATCAACAGCTTCTTGCTGGAAGAGTCGCAGCCCTTCTGTACCGGAAAAAGCCTGAAGGACCTCATGGTCTTCACTTAAGAGACTGTATAAAATTTCTTGGATATCATTATTATCCTCGATTAATAAAATCCGTGCCACTTGCCTCGCTCCTTTTTTCTTTTCTTGTGAAATCAGTTCTGTTCCCCTAGCCTATCAAATAAAGGGACCTTCGTCAATGAAAATCTGATAAAATTCTATTGTCCCCAGGTAGATCTGCATGTTAGGTCATCACAAGATGAACTTGACGATCCTTTCTTTCAAAGGGTATAATAGGACCAATGACACAATAGGGAGACTCATCTATGAAAAATAATGCTAAAACTAAAATCAGTCTTGTATCCATCCTTGTCATCCTGGGCGTTGCTGCAAGAATGTTGCGAGTTATCCACCGCCAGCAAATCAGGGAGCAAAACAGACAAACCATTCAAACGACTAATAAGGTTGCAGAGTTTCAGAAAACACTAGACGAGGAAGAAACGAAGAAACGGAACGAAACCTTCAACAAGATTTATAATGAATCCCTGTTCGGACAAAATTTGAGAACTGGCAAAAAGTAGATGAACTTCATGGTTTGGGACAAAGAACTGGGCAATTTTATATCTATAACTTTGAAAAAAAGGAAGAAATCCTTTTAGAGAATACAGATCAAGCATTTGTTCTACCCATTCGAGACAAGAGCGATAACGTCACATTTCAGGCTATCTTTGCCCACAAGGACGGTCAGTGGCACATCATGAAGCCAGACGGAAGTTCGCAGTTGCAACTAGGAGCAGCCAACATTTCCGCTGAATCTAAGTTTGTCATCGAGAACAATGTCTTAGACTACGACCAGTAAATCCGTAATGACTTGGCTAAACGACATATAAAAAGCTTAGGAACCCAGCTTGAAATTGGGCTTCTAAGCTTTTTCGTTTATAGGAGAGAGTCGGCCATCAAGTACCGAAAACTTTTATTCAACAGAAGCCCCATTTGTCGCAATGACTTCTTTGTACCAATAGAAGGATTTCTTACGTGAGCGGGCTAAAGTTCCTTTTCCTTCATTGTCCCGATCGACATAGATAAAGCCGTAGCGCTTCTTCATTTCTCCTGTCCCGGCAGAGACCAGGTCAATACAACCCCAAGTTGTATATCCCCAGAGGACAACACCATCTTCATGGATGGCCTCCCGCATGGCCTTGATGTGGGCAGCCAGGTAATCAATCCGGTAGTCATCCTCAATCTCCCCGGCTTCATTTGGGGTATCAACGGCACCTAGTCCATTTTCTACGATAAAGAGAGGTTTTTGATAACGATCCCAGATGGTGTTCAGCGTAATGCGGAGACCAAGAGGGTCAATCTGCCAACCCCATTCTGAGCTTTCTAGGTAAGGATTCTTCAGAGAGGCAAAGATATTGCCCGCTGTTTTCTCTTTTTCAGCTGGATCCCCTGAAGCGACTCGACTGGCATAGTAGGAGAAGGAAATAAAGTCCACTGTATGGTCTTTCAACAATTGCAGGTCCTGCTCGGTCATCTCGACCGTAATTCCCTGACGCTCCCACTCTTTCTTGGCATAGTTAGGGTATTCCCCACGTGCCTGCACATCGATAAAGAAATAGTTCTTGCGGTCTTCTTCTAGACCAGCCCAGACATCTCGCGGAGCACAGGTATGCGGATAGTTTTGCCCAGCTGCCAGCATACAGCCGACCTTATTGTTAGGATCAATCTCATGGGCTAGCTTGGTGGCAATGGCTGAAGCGACCAACTCATGGTGAGCCGCCTGGTATTTGACCTGCTCCTCATTCTCCCCTTCTTCAAAGCAGAGACCCGCTCCCATAAAAGGCGCATGGAGGATCATATTGATCTCATTAAAGGTTAGCCAGTATTTGACCAAGCCCTTGTAGCGAGTGAAGAGGGTCCGGCAGAGACGTTCATAACATTCCAACATCTTGCGACTACGCCAACCTCCATACTCGGTAATCAAATGCATGGGACAGTCAAAGTGGGTAATGGTCACCAAGGGTTCAATGCCATACTTGTGGCACTCCTTAAAGAGGTCTTCATAGAACTGTAGACCCGCTTCATTTGGCTCTAGTTCATCTCCTTTAGGGAAGATCCGAGACCAGGCAATGGACAAACGATAGGTTTTAAGCCCATTTCCCCAAAGAGAGCAATGTCTTCCTTGTAGCGATGGTACATATCAATGCCATCTTTAGCCGGATAAAAATAGCCTTCTTCAAAATCGAACATTTTTCTCTTACCTGTAATAATGGCGTGACGATCAGGCCCAATCGGCACCACATCCACATTGGCCAAGCCACGGCCGTCTTCATTATAAGCTCCCTCACACTGGTTAGCAGCCGTCGCCCCACCCCAAAGGAAACCATCTGGAAATTGAAGTTTGTCGGTCATCTCTCTACCTCACTTGATTTGATAGTTCTATTATACCCTTCTCTCTCCAAAAAATCCTACAAGATCCTATGAAAAACTGATACTATTCTAAGGTAACTCCTTTACTCTAAAAAAAGATCCCAAGCCCTTACTTGAGATCTAAAAATCCATCTTATTCTTTCCAAACCGTTTTCAACCAGGTTAGATATAAGTCCTTCCACTGTTGAACAAGAGTCCAATCATGATAAAATTGGGGCATCTGTTCTCCTAGACAGGCTCCAAATCCATGCCCACCCTGTGCAAAAAGATGTATTTCTGTAGAAATCCCCTTCTCATTCGCTTTATGCACTAAATCCAGACAGTGTTGAGCTGGAACTACTTCATCATCTAGTGCTGCACAGATAAAGAGTGGAGCATCTCCATTTCTCAAACCATTTCTCATATCCAATCGATCTGCAACAGCTTGACAAGTCACTGGATCACGATAACTGTCAGCACCTGCTAGAACAGCTATTATTTTATCCTTTTGAAGAGAAATAGCTGGATAGATGAGGCCCAAGGATGAAATACTAGCATCTTCCAAATCAATCTTATCCAATTGATAATCTAATCCTTGGAACCAATCCTGATTTCTTAGTAATAAGGAAGTTACACCAGCTAAGTTACCACCAGCTGAAAAACCAAGTAACCCTATTTTTTTAGGATCAACTCCAAAATCAGCTGCGTGATATCGGACATAACGAATAGCTCGCTGAGCATCTAAAAACATGATGGGTTCACGATAGGGGTAACTGCGATACCAAAGAACAAAAGCTGAAATTCCTACCTCATTAAGAAGTTCAGCAATTTGTTCTCCTTCCGTCACCATAGATTTTGTCAAATAGGCTCCACCAGGACAGATCACAACTGCCTGATCGCTCCCTTCCGATAGATAAGGAAGAAGAAAAGGCCGGTCTGTATACGTTATTTCTGCTGGTCCATGTTCAATTTCTTGTCGATAAACCATGGTATCATTGCCTGATAGATCTCCAAGTTCATCTGATGATTTATCCCAGACTCCCGGATATTTCTCAAATAAATCATGAGGGGTATACTCCTCGTGAATATTCAAGACATCTGTCTTTAAACGTTTATTATTTCCTGGGATTTGCTCACCCCATATATATAAAGGATTTTTCATAGTGCCCCTCCAAACTAAAATTTACTGGTTCGCGATTCTTAACTGAAGGCTATTTTTAAACATTTAAACATTCGTCAACCAAAACTCCATCTACTAGATTAAGATCAATAGATACCTTCATTTCTTTTGGATGACGAATCATCCATTTTTTCCCTTTTTTACAGATTCGAATCAAACCTGAAATCGTTTCATAGCAAAAATCGAAGTCATCAACAATCTCTATGGACGGTTTAATCTGAACAGAGCTATATCCTGGCTCCTGTGTCTTTAACCCGACAGTCTCACGAATCATCCAATCTAATACACAACCAAACGCGTAATGATTGAATGAAAAAGTTCCAACTGTACCGTCAGGTTGTATTCCTGCCCAAGATTCCCATATAGTTGTTGCTCCATGGTGAACTTCATAGAACCAAGAAGGGCAAGCATCTTGGAAAAAAATGGTCTTAGCTAATTGGCTATGTCCATGCTGGCAAAGGACATCTAACAAATATGGAACGGATAAGAAGCCTGTATCTAAACGATCTCCATTATCATGAACCAATTGGACCAAACGATCAACTAACTGTCTTTCGATTGTTTCGGGCACTAATTTGAAAGCCAGAGCAAGGACATAACAACCTTGATAATCAGATGTTAGGATGCCATCATTAGTTACAAAATATTTGGAGAAAACCCGTTTAACTTGTTCTGCATAGTCTTTAAAAGGAGTAGCTTCCTTTCCAAGAATATGAGAAATTTTTCCTAAAAGCTCAGCTGAATGGGCCAGAAAGGCTGTTGCAACTAAATCTTTAGTTACCTCAGCTGTCTTCATAGGATTAGGATCTTTCATCATAAAACTTGGGAACATCCAGTCTCCATAATGAAACTGAGTATCCCATATATACCGACAATCTCCCACTTTATCTCCTGATGCACTTGCCTGTTCAAATGTAAACCACTTCAACATTGCTTCGTAGTTATCTTGTAAGACTTTTTTATTATTATATCGTTGATAGAGGGTCCATGGCACAATGATGATGGCATCTCCCCACCCTGCAGATGCATAACTACCCGTAAAAACTGCATTTTTCCCATCTAACGGCATCGGAGAATAGTCTACAATTTCCCCAGTATCTCGCTGACTGATTCGGACATTCTTCAACCAACGCTGAATAAAGTCATTTGTATCGAGATAAAAAGTTGACGAAGGAGCAAATACTTGCATATCTCCTGTCCAACCAACACGTTCCCGTTGAGGACAGTCTGTTGGAATTGATAACATATTCCCTTTTTGGCTCCACAAAATGTTTGAAAGAAGTTGATTGACTTCACGATTACTGGTTGTAAACCAACCTGTTCTATTCATTTTAGAATAAATAGCAATCGCTTCAATTTGATCTAAATCTAATTGCAAGAGCCCCGTTACTTTGACATATCGAAAGCCGTGGAAGGTGAAATCTGGTTCTAATATCTCATTTTGCCCACGACCAATAAAGAAATCTCTTGCATCTTTATTCCTTCCAATAATATTTTTAAAGAAGATTCCCTTCTCATTCAGTGCTTCTGCGTGATCTAGTATAACCTCTTGTCCATATGCTAACTCCGTCCTCAATCTGATACGACCTGCAATGACTTGACCAAAGTCAACAATAAGACTATCTCCTTCTTTCCAAATCTTTTGAGCAGGTAATACCTCTTGTCGATAAACAAGGGGACCTTCTTGAGGAACCAATGCCGCATAATCTGATACCATTTCATATACTGTTTCTGGTAGTGGACTCAGAGAAACTTTCCACTGATCATCAAGTCGCAAATCTTGTTTCTCCCCAATTTGAATATCGGCATAAACATGTTTTCCACAACCAGCTGAAAAATTTTTATCACTTGCTATATATTCTACTTGGCCATTTTCATAGCTTATTTTTAAATCAGCTAAAAGAGCTAGTTGATCACCAAATTGGGCACTTCCTCCTTGGACACTAATTCGTCCTGCATACCATCCATCAGCTACTTCAACAGCTAAGACATTTCCCCCTCTTTTAGAAGAGCTGTTACATCGTAAGTTTGGTACATAAGAAATTCTGCGTATTCTGTATAGTCTGGTGTAAAAATGGCTTCTGTTACATTTTTCCCATTTAGAAAGGCCTGATAAATCCCTTTACTAGTGATCGTAAGCTCTGCCTGTTTCACAGATTCTCTAATAGTGAAGAGTCGCTTAAAGTAAACAGTCGGATGCAAACGCTCTTCAACCGGAGCCTGTGGCCGTAATTTCCCAGAGAACATCTCCTCTAAGGTAAATTCTGGTTCTTTTGAAATCCTAGCACGTTCGGTTGTAATCCAGTAACCTTTCCACTTCTGCTCCTTTATGTCCATACTGTACCCACCTTATTTTATAAATTCATTTTATTCTATTGTCAATATGTTTTTAATACAAAAGACCTAAGAAATACCTATTTCTTAAATCTTTTGATATCTATTCAATTTTTAACGTCCATCAGGAATAAAATCTCCGTGTTCAACTTTGGCTCCGAAACGAGTTACGACTAGTCCAATAACTACTACAGCTGATACTACACCGGCAAAAATGAAGGATGGTCCACCTGCAGGAATATGTAAGAGAGCAATGATTTTTGGAGCCAAGGCACCACTTAAAGAGTTAACAAAAGCGTACACAGACATAATCACTGGAATTTGTTCTGGCCTTGCCATCATGGAAAGTAAGAATGGTGATGTTGCTAGTACTGTTACCATCGCTACTGCTGAGAAGACGGCTGCGATCATTAGGACTACTGGACTAGCAAAGAAGTAGGTAAGGGCCAATGTGATAATAAGCATCAAGAAACCAAAGCTAGGGTATTAGGCTTGGTAAATTTACGAATGTACTTCAAACCAAATCCTGTTGCAATTCCACCAATTGTACCAATAGCGTTGATATACCCCGTCATTGCTGTCCCACCAACACCGCGTTCTGCAACAACGATGGAGAGATTAGCCATATAAGCCGTATAAGCAATTCCAAGTAAGAAAACGATGAAATACATTACATAGACAGAAGGACTCAAACTTTTTACAACAGCAAGAGTAGATGTTTTAGGATGAATTGTATTCTCTTTACCAGCCTCATTTTCAACTTTATCATTTGGCAAGAAGAAGAGAACCAATAGGAAGACAAGAATCCCTACTACGAAAACCCAGTATAGATTCCGCCAGTTTTCCCCACCAAGATAACCACCAACACCGGTTAAGATCATAGAACCAAGGGAGGTAACGCCTGTGTTAATCCCCATCATTGTGGAGCGTTCTTCGCCATCAAAATATTGGGAAAGCAACATAGGGTTCAACGTTGAAATAAAACCTACACCCATCCCAAGAATGACTGAACAAGCTAGTAAACCAACCATGGAACTATTCCAAAAGGCTGGAATCAAACCACCTATTGTAACTAATGTAATCCCTAAAAGTACAAGGTTTTTTTTCGAGATTCTCATTGCCATTTGCCCTGCAATCAAGGTAATGATTAAAGCACCTAAACCAGGAAGTGTTGATAAAAGTTGGACTGTCGAAATCGGAGTATCTGGAAAATCCTTTGCAATAGCAGCAATTGCTGCTCCTGTTACTGAACCTGCCATAGCAAGTGAGGCCATCGAGATAACCCCAATACGTGTTTTAATATTATTCATAAGACATGTAGCCTTTCTTTTATTTTCTATAGATACAGTATACTATGAGCTTGATGGAGGTCTCAATCTCTAAAAAACAGGTCGTATATGTTCATTTCCTATATTTAGCAACACTCTTACAATACTCCTAATTTAAAAAAAGAATGTGCTTCTTTGAATTCATTAGAATCCCAAGATCACATTCTTCTTTCTATTTATTCCTCTACTTTTTTAATTCTAATAACTTCGGTTTTTCCTTCCTTGATAACTAGTGCTTTACCAGAAAAGAGATGGATTTCCTCTTTACTATCAGCTGAAATATCAGCTGGATCACCATTCCCAAGACCCCGAATAGCAGGATCCTCAATTCTGATCAAATCTACAGCTGTAGGGACTAAGCGACCAAGTGCATCTACTGCCTCAAGAGCAATTAGAGACGTATCCTTACCTTCATAAAGGATCTTTTGTTGCACTTGAGCTATTTTTCCACTTGTCTCAACTAGTTCCGACACTAGTAGTTTGTGATGCTGGTCAAAAGCCCTTACTTCTAAGAAGCCTTCTTCGTAAACGACATCCCACTCTGCTTGACAATCAATTAGTTCAAGCTCTCCTAAGCTCTGACCGTTGACAACTAATTCGACAGAATGTGCATTAGAAAACACTCTGATAGGGACGGTTCCCCGCTCAGAAATTTCTAGCCCTTCCTTGTTCCAATGGCTTGCAATATGAACCATTGGTTCTTTGTCCATTGAGCTTTATAATAGTAGTAATAATCTTTAGGAAAACCACAACTATCTGCAATTCCAAATTGGGAACCAATTCCTGGCCATCCAAATGGAGACGGTTCTCCAAAATAGTCAAAAGCTGTCCAGAGGAAAACTCCTCCCATATAGGTGTGGGTTCTCATGTATTCCATGACTCTTTCAGGACTAGCTGTTCCACCTACACCTGGCTCTCCTGGTTGACGCTTGCCTGGCAAAATCATAGAATACATGGAACCAAGATTATTGCATTGACAAAGATCGGCATTGTCTTTGTAAATACCTCTAGTGGAAAAATAAGATGCATTTTCCGTACTCATCATTGGCAGTTCTGGATGATTCTTGTGGATAATTTCCGCCCCGTTTCCCATCACACCAGCTTCAGGGTAGTTTACTCCAAGAATATCAAAATTTCTTAAATAAGCCTCATCAACGCCTCCTTCGGGACTTAGTAATTCAGCAGAAACTATTAGAGCTTCATAATTTAGAGATTTGACAATTTTAACTAATTTGCCAACCGTTCGACTTCCAAATTCTGTATTACCTACCAATTCTTCGTTTCCAATAGACCAAAAGGCAAGACAGGCATGCATCCGGCTCCTCAGGATATTTTTCTTTAGATCTTCAATTCTCCACGCACTTGCTTCTGGAAGACGGTTTTCATTCATCAAAATAATACCTAGTCTATCGCAGGCACTAAGCAGTTCATTTGATGCAAAGTGGTGAGCACTTCTCCATGCATTGACTCCCATATCCTTCATCACCTTAACTTTGTAATCAACGATATCCTGATTTAGGGCAACACCGACACCTGCAAAATCCTGGTGTTCGCAAACACCTCTAAGTTGATAGGATTTCCCATTTAAATAGAACCCCTTCGTATCATAATGAAAGGTTCGAATTCCATACTCTTTGGTGACTTGATCATCCCCTATAGAAGCACTTGCTTGGTATAAATAAGGATCTTCCGGACTCCATAGATGAGGCATTTCTACCACTAATTCTGTAGTAAATTTTGCCTCTTGACCCGAGTGAATCACTTGCTTTTCAAAAGTGATTTCCTGACTACTTAGTTTTACCTTAGGTGCTAGGAAAATGGATTGATCTTCATCATTTACTACGGATACTTCCACTCCTAAAACAGCTTCATTCTCTGTTAAGGACTTGGTGTATATATAAAAAGAATCTGCATCAAGGTGTAGTTTTGGAGTAATGAGAAGACAAACATTCTTATAGATTCCAGCACCATCATACCACCAGCCCTCGTGACCTTGAGTAGTATCCACTCGAACCAATACAGTACTGGTCCCCTCCTTGCTATAATAAGCCAGCTCTGTCAGATCATACTCAAATCCTGAATAAGCACTGTGGTTTCGCCCTAGATAAGCCCCGTTTACCCAGACATCTGTAATTCCTACAATCCCTTCGAATTGCAAAAGGATTTTGTTACCTTTTTTTATGTCCTCTTCATCCAGATTAAACCGTTTACGATAATAAGCAACACCATCTGGTTTAGACCCACTCATTAGATTTCGTGGATTATTTCGTAAGGTAGCTCCACTTTCCAATCATGAGGAAGCTTCACCTCTCTCCAGTGCTCATCTATGTGACTATCTAAGTCTGTATCACAGAGATTACGAAGTCCTATCTCACGATCTCCTTGGGCGATTAGTCGTAAAAAATGCTCTCCGCCTGAACTTATCGGAAGTCTATCAGTTCCCTCCATCGGTAAGGAAGCCGTCAAACCTCCAAAAGCGTAGGATTTCTTAGCAATTTTTTTAGGAGGAATTGGCAATTCTCCAAGATGAAACTGCCAGTTATCATTTAATAATTGTAATTTTCTCATGGATGAACCTTCTTTCTGATATCATTACTGATTTCAGTATACCCAATCCTTAGGTTCTCCTCTATAGTCAAAAAGAATGCAAGCTATGTTCAATTCCTAGCTTGCATTCTTTCTAAATGTTATCACGGTATTCAGCAGGAGAAAGACCCATGGTTTTTTTGAAAATCTTATAGAAATAAGATGGATTCTCATAACCTACTTTAGTTGCAATCTGTTCAATTGGTGCTTGAGTATAGCGTAAAAAATCTGCCGCAACATTAATTCGTTGCAAATGTACCAATTTAATAAAGGATTTCCCTGTGTGTGTTTTTTTAAGTATGTAGACAAATAAGATGGGTTATAACCGAAATGATCTCCCATCTCCTCTAGAGTAGCTGAAGCATAATACTTCTCAATATAAAGCATAAAGGACAATAGGTGCGATTCTGTCTTTTGACTACTAATCATGGCATTACTACGACTTGAAATACGGAGCAGTTTCACAAATAAAACTAACAATTCATAGCGAATGATGTCATTGGACTGTTCATCACCTTTATTGTAATATTCATAAATAATATTGGCAATTGTACTAGACATCCCGTCACTATCTTTCGTTTTAAACACAGTGTAAATCCCATTTCCATCCGTCACAGATGGTGTAAAAAAGAGCAAGTCAGATAAGTAACTGCTACTTCCATTTCTCCGTAAAAATTCCAAATCAGTCATAGTAAAAGCAGTCGGTCGAATCGCAATATTCAAAACAACTGTGTCTGGTCCACTCTCAATATTTTTATGAACCGTATTTGGCCCTACAATAAAGACATCTCCCTCATGCAGATCCAATTGTTCATTTTCAATCATGATAGATAAATCACCCTTCAACGGAAGTATCATTTCAACATAATTGTGAAAATGATAAGGGACAAAAGAATTTTCAGGATTAACAGAAAGTGCAATGGGTTGTAAATTGATTTCAAGAGAGTCATCTAGGTTTTGGAAAAATTCATAAACTGGCTCTCCATTAAAATACTTAGCGGGAACCGGTCTCATAGTTGATTCAATCTCTTTCCACTCTCTTTGTTCTCTCTTATTGATGAGTAAATCTAAAATAAATGAATCCATACTTACCTTCTTTCTTTTTCCATTATACCTTATTTTTTAAATCTAGGAAATGAACATATAGGTAACCTTTTTTAACGATAGTTTTTCCCGTATTTCTAGACTAGAATAAAGATAGAAAAAATACCGAGGAGAAATCGAATGCTCAATCTAACACAAAAACCTTACTTATTAACTACTAAACAAGCAGAAAGCATCCAACAACTCGTCTCTGAAATGACAACAGAAGAAAAAATCGGTCAGCTCTTTTTTGTTATAGGACAAGATGAAGAGCGCGTCTCTCTGGATGACTTTATTGACACCTATAAACCAGGTGGGCTCATGTTCCGACCAGGACCAGCGGCCCAAATCAGTCGGCAAATTAAACAAATTCAACATCATAGCAAATTCCCTCTCTTTTTTGCTGCAAATCTTGAATCCGGGGGAAATGGAATCATCAGTGAGGGGACTTGGCTAGGAAATCCTCTACAAATGGCTGCGACGAATGATCCTCAAGCAGCCTTTGAACTAGGAAATATCGCAGGCTATGAAGCCAATCAGGTCGGATGCAACATGTCCTTCTCCCCTATTGTAGATATTGATTTAAATTTTAAAAATCCTATTACAAATACGCGAACCTTCGGATCAGATCCTGATCGCGTCCTCCGTATGGCAAAAGCTCAAATTCAAGGCCTGGAAGCAAACGGAATTACTCCTGTAATAAAACACTTCCCAGGAGATGGCGTTGATGAGCGTGATCAACATTTACTCTCCAGCATTAATAGCCTATCAGCAGAAGATTGGTCTAGCAGTTATGGCCAGATTTACAAAAGCTTGATTGATCAAGGAACACCTTGTGTCATGATTGGGCATATCTACCAACCAGCTTGGGAACGTAAGCTAAACCCTGAAATCAAAGATCAGGACTTACGCCCCGCCTCAGCCTCTAAACTCCTCATTGACGGCTTCCTTCGAACAGAACTTGGTTTCAATGGATTGGCCATTACTGATGCGACTGCTATGGTGGGCTATAATGTCATTCTCCCACGTAAAGAACTTCTACCTGCAACCATTAATGCCGGAATCGATATGATTCTCTTTAACAAAAACATTGATGAAGATTATGCCATTATGACAGAAGCTGTTAGCAGTGGCCTTGTTTCAATCGATCGTCTTAATCAGGCTGTGACCCGAATATTAGCAACTAAACTTTCTCAAGGTTTGATGAACGAAGCGGGACAATTTATTGGACAAATTCCTGAAAAACCAATCCTAAAAACTAGTGAACAATTAGAAATAGCTTCTAAGATTGCTAAACACTCTGTCACTCTCGTAAAAGATCGTGATCAACTCCTTCCTCTCTCTCCCCAAAAAACACCCCGTGTTCGTCTAGTTGTCCTAGGTGATTCTGATGAAGGTGGCTTTAAAGAAGGTGGTAAAGTAACAGACCTCTTTAAAAATGGCTTAGATCAGTTAGGTTTCGAAGTCTCCCTCTATCAGATGGACTTCCATGAAATGTTTGAAGAAGGAACAACGGATTTAGAGGAAAAATTTGACCTTGCTTTTTACGTAGCAAATGTGGAAACAGCCAGTAACCAAACGACTACTCGTCTTAACTGGATCCAGCTCATGGCAGCCAATGCTCCTTGGTTTGCTCCATCCATTCCTACTGTATTTGTTTCAACGGCAAACCCTTATCACCTCTTTGATGTCCCTTATATTTCAACATTTATCAACGCTTATACAGGAACACCTGAAAATGTAGCTGCAGTTTTAAGAAAAGTGACTGGCCAAGAAGAGTTCACAGGTATAAATCCTATTGATCCATTCTGTGGTGATTTCGTAGCTACATTGTAAAAATAATATCTAGAAAAGGAAAGAATAAACATGAATATTCAATCAATCCTAGTAAACCATATGAAAGAGCCTCTCGGCTTCCTTTTAGAACATCTCCGCATTGAATTTACACTTGAAGCAGATCGTTTTGAAGAGATCCAAAAACAGTTAACCCTATCTGTAGCTGATCAACCAGTTTACCAAACGGAGTTCCTCCCATTTGATAATAACTTCTTTGAAGTAGATCTTGACCTCCTTCCACGCACACGCTACGATATCAAGATCACCGTACGCACAGCCGATCAGGAATGCATTTCATCTTCCAGCTTCTTTGAAACAGGAAAAATGGCGGAACCCTTCCTAGCAAAATGGATCGCAAACGAAAACAAAGAAATCCAAAACACACTTTTCAAGAAAAATATTACCATTAGCAAAGAAGTTGCCAAAGCTCGTCTTTATATGACAGCCCTTGGAGTGTATGAAACGCACATTGACCAAGAAAAGATCGGGAATGAATTTCTTGCTCCTGGGGTAGATGCCTATGATCAATGGATTCAATTACAAACCTATGATGTGACAGATTCCTTATCTATTGGAGAGCATGAATTGTTGATTTCAACTGCTGACGGTTGGTATAAAGGTCCTTATGGCTTTATCGAAGGGATCAAAAATATCTATGGTGATCAACACCGAGCCTTAGCAGAATACCATATCCAATATGTGGATGGAAGTCACCAAATCATCTCAACTGATGAGACCTGGTTAACAGCAGCAGGTCCAGTCACTCACTCATCTATCTATTATGGTGAAGATCGTGACGATACACTAGAACCAGAATACTGGAAACCCGTTGTCCTTCTGAATGAAAATTTTGATATCTTAAGTGATCGCCTCAGCCTTCCTCTCACTGTCAAAGAAACACTTGCAGTTCAAGAGGTACTCCAAACTCCTGCCGGAGAAACCGTCCTTGACTTTGGTCAAAATCATGCGGGGCTCTTCCGCTTCTACAACCGAGCACCAAAAGGGACCAAGATCTACCTTCAAGTTGGAGAAATCCTTCAAGAAGGGAATTTCTACCGTGGGAATCTGAGAACTGCTCGCGCTGCCTTTGAATATATTTCAGATGGAGTAGAGAAATGGGTGCAACCCTCCTTCACCTACTATGGTTACCGCTATATGAAAGTCGAAGGATTGGATTTAGTGGACCCTGCTGATTTCAAAGCAGATGTCATTTATTCTGATATGAGAAGTACAGGAGAGATTGAAACCAATAATGGCAAGGTCAATCGTCTCTTTCAAAATATTATTTGGGGTCAAAAAGGGAATTTCTTTGACTCTCCAACGGACTGTCCTCAACGCGATGAACGTCTTGGTTGGACTGGAGATGCCAATGTTTTTTCAAATACAGCCCTCTACAATATGGATGTCTATGCCTTCTACCGTAAGTTCTTGAAAGACATTGCCATTGAACAACAATTAAATGATGGCCGAGCTCCAATGTATGCACCATCCTTTGGAAATGAAGACGGTGGCGGAGCTATCTGGGGCGATGCAACAACCTTTATTCCTTGGAATGCTTATCAAATGACAGGAGATGATAGTCTCCTCAAAGAACATTATCCGGCTATGAAGGATTGGGTAGACTGGATCACTCGAAATACAGCCACTCCTTATCTCTGGACCAAGTGTTTCCAATTCGGAGATTGGCTTGCTCTGGACGGAGAAAATCCTGCTATGCCAACTGGGAAAACAGATGAAGACTTTATTGCTTCTATCTATTACCACTATTCTGCTCATATCGTGGCAGAAACCGCTCTATTATTAGGGAAAACGGAGGAAGCAAACACCTATAAAAATCTCTCTCAAGATATCAAACAGGCCATTCAAGCAGAGTATATTTCTGCTAATGGGCGGTTGACAATTGATACCCAAACAGCTTATGCTTTGGCTTTGGCCTTTGAATTGCTTCCAGAAAATCAATTGGAACGTGTAGCTAGAGATTTAGTCACTCGACTTGGGAAAGATGACGATCATCTCAAAACAGGATTCGTCGGAACTCCTTATATCAACCAAATGCTCTCTCAGTATGGATACCATAAATTAGCTACGACAATTTCCTTCATGAAGACTATCCGTCTTGGCTCTACGCAGTCAATCTTGGAGCTACAACCGTTTGGGAGCGCTGGAATTCTGTTCTTCCAGATGGATCCATGAACCCTGAAGGAATGAACTCCCTCAACCACTATTCTATCGGTGCAGTTATGGAGTGGGCCTATAAATTTGTTCTCGGAATTCGAAATCCGAATCAAGGTTTTAAAGAATTTGCTCTTGCTCCAGAATTTGACTATCGTTTAAACTCTGTAACTGGGCACTATCAAAGTAGCTACGGAAAAATTGCTGTTTCTTATCGCATTGAAACAGATGAGAAACATACTATTACTCTTACTGTAGATGTCCCATTTGGAAGTACTGCCCATGTCACACTGCCACGTTCAGAAGGGGTACTGGTTTCCATTAATGATTCAAGTAGATACAGCGGTCAGTTTGATCTGACAGCTGGGCACTATGAGATTTCTTATATCCCAACTCAAGACTACGTCGAACGCTATGCTGCAAGCACGCCTGTTTCTACTATAATGGCTGATGAAGAATTAGTTGCACAGATTGATGCTATCCACCCCGTCCTTGACTTTTTCCGTAAAGATCCAGGAGCTCTCCAAGGCGGCTTAGGAAAACTCTCTCTTGCAAAATTAGATGAAATTTTACCATTTATTACCATTCCAAAAGAAGACTTGAAAAAAATAGAGTCCTTGCTCGAACAAACGATTATACTCAATCAACGAAACAAGTAAAAAAAGAGTCTGGAGCACCGTTGCTTCAGACTTGCTTTTCAACATTTTTCCATGAAAGGAACAACTATGCTTAAAGGAGCCTTATTTGATTTAGACGGTATCATCGCGGACACTGCTAGCTACCACTTTGATGCTTGGAAAAAACTGATTAAAAACCATTTTGATACCGACCTCCCTAATCAGCTAGAAGAAAAAACCAAAGGGGTCAGCCGAGAAGATTCTCTCTCTATTATTCTAGACTATCTTGGTATCCAAGTTTCAGAAGAAAATTTCAAACAGTTAGCAGCTGAAAAAAATGAACAGTACGTTCAGGCATTAGATGCATTGACCAGTCAAGACATCTTACCTGGAATTTCAGACTTTATTCAAGAGCTCAAGGAGGCTAAAATTCGAATCGCTCTTGCATCTGCCAGTAAAAACGGACCTTTTATTCTTGAAAAATTAGGATTATTAGATATCTTTGATGCGATTGTGGATCCTTCCAGTGTAGCAAATGGCAAACCAGCTCCTGATATCTTCCTAGCAGCAGCTCAGGCTCTTGAGCTACAACCAAAAGATTGTATCGGAATTGAAGACTCAATCGCTGGTATTACGGCCATCAACAAAGCAGGGAGCTTTTCAGTAGCTTGTGGAGGCAACGAGCTCCAGCATGCTCTTTTGCGCTTTCCATCGACTGCAGACTTGAATCTACAGATGATCCAAGAACAATTTCATTAAAAACGGAGAAGTTGGTATGACTATTACACAATATCAAAATCCTATTTTGCGAGGGATGTATCCCGATCCTAGTATTGTTAGAGTCGGAGATACCTACTATATGGTGAATAGCACTTTTGAATACTATCCTGGGATCGCTTTATCACGTAGCTTTGATCTTCTCAATTGGGAGAAATTACCAGGTATTGCACAAACAATTGAACAAGCTGACTTACGTTCAGCAAAATCCAACGAAGGGATTTTTGCTGTTTGTATACGCTACAATCAAGGTTTTTTCTATGTAATTACAACAAATTTTGCTGAGTTTAAAAACTTCATTATCCGCGGTTATCTAAACGAAGACCAGACGGCAATTATCTGGGAAAACCAACGAATAGAAATAGATATCTTTGGAATTGACCCTGATCTTTTTTTTGAAGATAACCGAACTTACGTTCAATTTACTGGCTATGTAGAAGGAGGGAAGAAAGCCATCCAACAAGTTGAAATTGAACTGGAAACCGGAAACATTCTCCGCGGACCAGAAGTTTTATCTTTCGGTACCGGAGGGCGAGATGTCGAAGGCCCTCATATATTAAAAGAAAAGGGAGCATATTACCTCCTTGCTGCTGAAGGAGGAACAGGCCAAGGCCATATGATTACCATGTTTAAAGGAGAATCGCTCTGGGGGCCTTTCCAACCAGCTCCAACCAATCCTCTCTTTACCAATCGTGATCGTGCAGAAGAACCCCTTCAAAACATCGGTCACGCTGATCTCTTCCAAGATACACTTGGAAACTGGTGGTTAACCTGTTTGGGAACACGGCCAGCCACAATTGATCACATTCAAATCACAAACCTAGGACGCGAAACACTCTTATATCCAGTAGAGTGGACAGAAGAATGGCCTGTAATAAACAAGGGAATTCCTAGTCTAGAAGTCGATTTGGCGGATTTTCCTAATCATTCACAGGCATTGTCAAACCCCCAAAACTTATCTAAGTTTACAGATTACTTTATCAGCGAGCAATTGGATCCAGAATGGACGACCTTACGTCATCAACTCGGTTCACGCTTATTGATAGAAAACCAACAATTGATTCTAAAAGGATCCAATCTTACCTTAAAAGATTTGTCAAATCCAAGCTTTCTTGCTGTACGCCAAACAGAACATGAACAAACATTTGTCGTCACTCTTGATCCAGAAACCTCTCAACTCAATCAAGGAAGTTTGGGAATTGCTGTCATCATTAACTCGGATCACTATGCTGCTCTCCTCTTGTCAAAAGAAGAAAATCGCATTGTCGTTCGCAAACATATCCAAATCCTAGATTTGGAATGGGATGAAATCATTGGCGAACTCTCTGCTCTTCCGGAAACTCTGACCCTTCATCATACAACCAGTGAAAAAGTGTTTACTGCTCAAACACAAACAGAGACAATCCAATATTCAATCAGTGCCCAACACTTCTCCAATGAAGCGATTGCAGCTCTCAATACAGGTGATATGCAAGGACTCTACGTGCTAGGAGATGCTCAAATGGTCGTTAAATCAGTAGAACGAAAGTAAATCTTAAAAAGAGAGTGGGACAGAAATCGGTAATTCGTTAGAATTCGATTTCGTCGTCCCACCTCCGCACAGTTGAGTAGGGCTGTAAAAGCTGATGAAATCAGCGTAGTAGAGCCCACTCAACCACTGCGTCTTGCTCGACAATCCAAGAACAATTGAGAGGCTAGGACTTTTGTCCCAGCCTCTTTTTAAGATCAATATTTTAATATGAACTAGCACTACAATTCTCAGCTAGTTGCACTTGTACAAATGCATGAGAATCAGAAATCGCAAGATTAGGATATTTAGTAAAAAACTAGGAGATTGATCTTCATCTCCTAGCATATATTCTAATCATTAAAACAACTCTTTATACAAGGCAATTGTTTCTTCCAAGGTTGGCATAAATGGATTGCCTGGAGCACAAGCATCAATAAGAGCATTCTTAGAAAGGTATTCAAAGTCAAACTCTTCTTCTTTAATATCTAATTCTGTCAATTTTTTAGGAATTCCAACAGTCTCAGATAATTTCTCAATTTCAGAGATGGCGTATTCCGCACACTCGGTATCTGTTTTCCCTTCTGTGTGAAGTCCTAGAGCCTTGGCTACATTACGAAAGGCTACTGGCACTCGCTTAGCATTCTCACGCTCAACTACAGGAAGCAACATGGCACAGCAAACGCCATGTGGTAGGTGGTAAACCGCACCTAATTGGTGAGCCATGGAGTGCACATACCCCAACCCTGCATTGTTAAAGGCCATTCCTCCAAGGAAAATGGCGTTCACCATAGCCTCACGTGCTTCAATATCCTGCCCATTTGCCACGGCACGTGGTAAATACTCTTTGATCAATTCAATCGCTCCAATAGACAGTTTTTTGGTAACATCATAGGCACCTGGTGTAACCAAAGCTTCAATGGCATGAGTAAGGGCATCCATACCTGTTGCTGCCGTTAGATCAGCTGGTTTTGAAAGCATCAGCTCTGGGTCATTGACAGAGATAAGAGCCAAGCTATTTTTGTCAACCATGACCATTTTAACTTTTCGTTCTTCGTCCGTAATGACATAGTTGATGGTAATCTCTGCAGAAGTTCCCGCAGTTGTGTTAATCGCTACAACTGGAAGGCCTTTTTCTTTAGACTTATGAAGGCCTTCATAATCCTGTGGCTTCCCACCATTTGTGGCCATGATAGAGATACAGCTTGCCGCATCCTGTGGAGAACCACCACCAACTGAGACGATAAAGTCACAATTGTTTTCTTTTAACACAGCTAACCCATCATAGACATTCTTACAAGATGGATTTGGATCTACATCTTCAAATACGACATACTCGATCCCATCTGCTTCTAGAGGAGCTGTTACCTTCGGCAAAATGTCGCTCGATGCAATATAGTGGTCTGTAACAATCAAAGCTTTTTTAAAGCCCAATTCCTTCACGTGGCTTCCAAATTCGTTGATCACTCCACGACCAATAAGGTTAACTGCTGGTACATAAAAAAACTGACATTTCTTTTTCTCCATTTTTTTCTTATATTGATATAATTATAATACTCAAAAAAGTTTTCTTCAACTATTTTGTGATTTTTTTAACAAAAAATTCCATGATAGAAGGGAGGTCCTGCCTCCCTTAGCTTCATCATCTTTTACTGCCCTTTATCTCTAGTCTACATCCAAGAATCCTTGGTGGGGCGTCATGTTAAAGAAGGTTGCAATTTCTTGCAATTCTTGGTCAGTGATTGCTTGTTTAATGACTCCGCCTTGAGCACCAATTTGTGAATAAATCATCGCAGCTTTCAATCACCTCAATCAATCCATAAGTTTCATCTAGTGAAGTACCTGATGCGAAGAGCCCATGGTGAGGCCATAAAACCGCTTGAAACTCTGCCATTTTTGCTGCAGTTGCCTTCCCGATCTCAGTCGTACCAGGTGTCATATAAGGGATCACCCCAATTCCTTCAGGGAAGACAACAATCGATTCCGCCTGCATTTTCCATAGAAGACGTGATAAGTGACGTTCTTCAAGGGGTTGAGTAAAGGACAGTGCAATCAGGTTTGTTGGATGGCAATGGAAAACCACGCGTTGATTTGGATTTACCTTCAAACGCTCTATATGGCTCATCAAATGACTTGGGAATTCTGAAGTCGGCTTACCACCGTCATTGAAGCCCCACACCAATTCTGCATGTTGACCATCTTCTGTGATGCGAACTAAACCAAGATCATTTTCTGGATTTCCAGCTACATTTCTAAAGTAACGCCCAGTTCCTGTAACCAAATAGTAATATCCCGCCAAATAAGAAGCATCAAAGCCAAGATCAAGCACTTCTTTCACTTCTGTGACATCCTCAAAAGGAGCAACTTCTTCAGCTGTCAAGCGAAGGGAGACATTTCCTCCATTCCGTTCATCCCAATTGCGTTCATAAGACTCTCGCGTTACTTCTCTCATTTTTGTCACATAAACAGATTCTACAAATTTTGTCATTTTTCTCTACTCCTTCTTCTAAGCTCTTTCGAACTTTTTCATCTTATCCGCGTGTTTTCAAAATCTCAGCCTCATAGTCATGGACTTCTTTTAACCAATCCAAACCAACTGGAACATTGTTCTTCAAGCAGAAATAATTCCAAACATCGCTATATGGGAAGTCCTTCAATTCTTCTGTATAGACTAATCGAGAAGTAAAATCAAAGTCCAATTCCATTTGTTTCAATTCTTCTGTTGGCTCTAACATAGCTTTCAAGAGTGCTTTTTGAGTGTTACGAGTTCCAACTACCCAAGCCGCAATACGGTTGATAGTCGCATCGAAGAAATCCAGGCCAATCGCTGTTTTTCCAAGGAGATCATTGCGAACCAATTCTTTGGCAATTTCCTGCAACTCATCGTCCATAATGACTACGTGATCCGAATCCCAACGAACAGGGCGAGAAACATGCAACATTAATCCTTTACTAAATAAGGCAAGCGAAGATAGTTTATTCGAAATCACTTCTGTCGGATGGAAATGACCTGCATCCAATAAAATGGTCTTATTTCGTGTCAAACCATATCCCATATAAAATTCATGAGATCCTACTGTATAGGCTTCTGCTCCTAGTCCAAAGAGTTTGCTTTCAACAGTATCAACATTGTATTGTTCATCAATCTCCTCAGAGAAAATTTCATCTAAAGATTCCATCAAACGTTTACGTGGTGTCAGACGATCAATTGGGTTGTCCTTAAAGCCATCTGGAACCCAGAAATTGGTGTAACAAGTTTCTCCCAATTCTTTACCGAAGTATTCCGCCACTTTACGACTGCGTTTCCCATGCTCTATCCAATACTCTCGAACTTCTTGGTCTGGACTAGCCAAGGTGAAGCCATCCTTCATCATTGGATGGGAGAAGAAGGTTGGGTTAAAGTCCAATCCAAGTCCTTGTTCTTTGGCCCACTTCACCCATTTCAAAGTGACGTGGTTCAATTTCATTGAGATCGACTGTTTCATCGGTATCTAAATAGATGGCGTGTAGATTCAACTTATGCTTCCCTGGAATCAAAGAATAAGCTTTTTCCAAATCCTGACGCAACTGTTCAGGAGTGTGGGCAGCTCCAGGATAATTTCCCGTTGACATGATCCCTCCGGTCAATTCGCCATCAGGTGTTAAGAAGCCCTTCACATCATCTCCTTGCCAGCAATGCATAGAGATTTTAATTCCTTGTAATTTTTCCAATACAGCATCCGTATCTACTCCGATTGCCGCATAGCGATCTTTAGCTGCCTCATAAGCTTGTGTAATTTGAGTTGCATTTGTCATTATTCTTTCTCCTTATTGATAATAGTTCTGTTGAAAAATTTTTAAATGATCGGTTTCTATCGTAAAATCAGGAAAAAATTCCTTCAATGATATCTCTTCTTTTAAGAAAGCACGTGCTTCTCCAAGATTGCTAAAGGTTCCACTTGCAATCAACTGAACCAATAGATTCCCGATAGCCGTTCCTTCACCTGGGCCAGCGATAACTTGCTTTTGAATCACATTGGCTGTCAGCTGATTGAGAAGAGCGACATTGGATCCCCCTCCTACGATATGGAGAGCCTCAAAGGATTTTCCTGTCAATTTTTCTAGTCGTTTCCATTCAGCTCCATAAATAAGAGCTAGATTGGAATACACACACATAGTCAATTCGCCTACGGACTCTGGAACCTTCTGTCCTGTTTCTCGACAATAAGCTTGAATTTCTTGAATCATCTGTTCAGGGTTGGTGAAGCGTCCATCATTCAGATTGACATACTGTTCAAATGGGGCTACCTGACTGGCTTGTTCAGCCATCTCTGCGTAGCTATATTGATAGTCTAAGCAACGCGCAATCTCTTGCACCGTCCACATACCCGTGATATTTTTAGAAAACGATAGGTTTGATAAGCTCCCCATTCATTGGTGTAATTTGCTTCCTGACTCTCTTTCGTCACGATCGGTGATGTTAGTTCCGCTCCAATCAAAGACCAGGTGCCACTAGAGATATAGGCAAAATCTTTGCTTGTAGCTGGAACTCCCACAACTGCTGAAGCCGTATCGTGTGTTGCCACAGCATAAACTTCAACATAGGGAAGTTTGTAATCCTTGAAATTTTCTCGAAGTAGGGGTCCAAGATAAGTCCCTGTCTCCACCAAATCGGGAAGTTGAGAAGCCTTTATCCCAGCTAAATCGAGCAAATCGTAATCATAATCTCTATGATGAATATTTAGCAATTGGGTCGTAGAGGCATTGCTAACTTCTGCTACCTGTCTCCCCGTCAATCGATAGGCCAGATAATCTGGAATCAAAAGACTAGTATCTGCTTCTTCTAACAGTTGAGGATCTTCACTAACATACTGAAACAAGGTATTAAAATTTAGAAATTGAATGCCTGTTTTCTCATAAATGTTCTTAGCAGGGAGCTTCTGAAACACTTTCTCCATTACTTTTTCAGTCCGTTTATCCCGATAAGCAATGGGTTGTGCCAGTGCCTTTCCATCTTTTAACAACACATAATCCACCGCCCAGGTATCAATTCCTAAAGTACAGTTACCTACTCCTAGCTCTTTTGCTTTCTCTAATCCGACGAGAATCTGGCGGAAGAGCTCCTCTACATCCCAACGATCATGCTGATCCACTCGAGTAAATCCATTTTTGAATCGATGGATTTCTTGTAACTGCCATTTCCTTTCCTCAACATCTGCCAGTATCAAGCGTCCACTCGATGCTCCAATGTCCACTGCTATATGATAGGTCATTTCGGCCCTCTTTTCTTGTTTCTTTCTATCTCTATTTAACTATTATTTTAAATGTGATACAATATCTCTAAAACAGTAGAATAGTATCAAATATACAGGTGAAACAGATGCAGCTCCTAACAGACTTCCTCCATCAAGAAACTGAGATTGAAAAGCAACAAAAAAAGACTGGAAGCTTCGTTCCAGACTTTTCTGAAATGAAAACCCAAGCCCCTCATTTAACCAATGATCTTTTTTTTCATAATCGAGATATCTACATCAGTAAACACAATCGCTATGCGCCTTATCCTCTTCATTCCCACCAATTTTTAGAGCTCAATTATATTTATAGTGGACATTGTCAACAAATCATTAACGGTCAGACTTACACGCTGTATCAAGGAGACATCCTCCTGATGGATGTGGGAAGTAAACATCAAATTGAGTGCTTGGAAGAGGAGGATATTGTGATCAATCTACTCTTTAAAGATAACAATATTTCCTTACAAAGTTTGGAAGAAATGCAAGGAAATAATAGTCTTTTGTATCACTTGCTCCTTAGTCGCCATAGCCATCTAGAAATCAGTCAAAATTTTATTATTCTTCGCTCTGAAGAGATTCCAAAAGTCCCTCAACTGCTCCACCGGATGATAGAAGAGTATTTTTTCCAGAAAGGATTTCTCCCAAGAAATTCTCAAACACTCTTTAAGTATTTTACTCTATGAATTGGCTCGTTCCTTGCCAACTGCACAGAAAAAGCTCCTTCAAACTCGACAAGATCCTTTTCTGCAAGTCCTTGAATTAATTGATAGAGACTATAGGGATCTTACCTTAGCAAAAGCTGCCGATCAATTAAAATTTAACAAAAACTATTTAAGTAATCTCGTCAAAGAAAAAAGTGGTCAAACCTTTACCGAGCTGGTGCATCAGAAGAGGTTAATGTCTGCAAAATTATTGATTCAATCAACAGATTTTTCTATTGAAACGATCTGCCAAACCGTCGGCTTCAGTAATAAAACCTATTTTTACAAACAATTTGCCTTGATGTATGGGATGAAACCCTCTGAAATGAGAAGGAAATCTTGACCACATCCAATTTTCCCTCCTTTAAACAGTCACTGCTATCAACATTCTTAAACAACAGACAGACACCACGCAAAACAGATCGGACCAATGAATGGCTCCGATCTGTTTTGAGTTGTTAGAACGTAAAAAAAATAATATCTCTTGTTAATGAATCGATTGATTGATTGTCATCAAGCCGTGGTTAATGATTACAGCAATATCATCAAGACCACGCAAAAATGAAATTTCCTACAAGCAATCCTATAATAAATGAACAGATAATCATGGTCATACAGATTAGATAAATATCCTTTTTTTGCATCTCTTTCCTCCTAATATCTATTCGTGGAGATACTTTCAATCCCCAGTTTCATTGGTCCTTATGTGACTATTAAAAGGCTTCCTAGAGCTATAAAGTCATGTAGTGAACGGAAGACTATTACCACTCTTTCTTCTCAATGAAATAAGAAAATCCGCTTGTTACTATTATATTTTTATAATAGGACATTGAGAAAGCGTTGTCAATTATTTATACGCAAATTTTTATATAAAAAAGACCGGATGACTCCGATCTTTCAGAATGTATACAAATTGTTTTTCACCTAATTTAATATCAGCTTTTCTGAAAAAAATAAGAATGATTCCTATTTTTTAATCGTAAAGAATAAACTGAAACTTTCCACCGTGAGAAAAGTGCTAGAAACTCTATTGTTTCTAGCACTTGGGAGTCTTTGAGAGTAAAACAGTTCGGGGAACTGTTTTAGCCTGAGCCCAGAAATTGAAAAGCGAAGGGGCTCAAAACTAATTGAACACGGGCTGCGGATTGTGTCAAAAAGATAAGTTCTCCTAGAATCGAAAGATTCTGCGTCAAACTTCCTATTTTGACTTTATCCGCAGACGCCCTTTGCATCTTGATTTAGTCATGGAACTTCTTCAAAGTTCGCTGACGTCCGTACTCACATTAGGAAAGTTTCAAAGAAGACTTTGTCTTTAATAAAAAAGACCGGATTGCTCCGATCTTTTTAAGTTCCACTCCAAGAACGTTTAAATCTTTTGATGAAAAATTTGATAATAGAATTACCTACTTCATACGATAAAAATCAAGCACTAGTCCGGAAGGGCCTTCAACTAGCAGGCTTTCGGTTCCCCAATCGGTTACAACTGGGCCGTTTAAAACCTGGATACCAAGCTCTTTCAACCGTTTGTAGTTCTGGTCTACATCCTCAACCTCGATATGAAGAATGATTCCTGACTGAAAGTTTTCCAAAGGAACCAAATGATTTTGAGACAACATGAGACAGTGACTGCCAATCGTGAACTGAGCAAAACTGTCGTCAACATAATCGGCTTTTTTATCCAAAATACGCTCCAAGCTAGCACAAACTTGGGTAACATCTGAAACGATAATATCTAATTGATTTAAATTCATTTCTTATCCTCCACAAAAAGACCGGATTGCTCCGATCTTTTTAAGTTCTGCTCTAAGAAAATCAAAGAATAAACAAGGCATCGAACCGCAGACAGTACTGGAGTACGGCAAGGTGAAGATAACGCAGTTTACATTTGATTTTCGACGAGCAGGATTATTTGATTGCGCGTGATTGCAACCCTTCTTCTTCCAAGAAGAGGCGGAATGGTACGAGTTCTTCTGCTTCGTATTTTTCCTTGAAGGCTTTGATCGCTTCTTCTGAGTGTTGTTTTGGATCCAACTCAAGAACTTCTACTGGAAGTGGACGGTGTTGCGTGATGCGAGCATCGATGACAACTGTCTTACCTTCTTTGTTCAATTTAACAGCTTCAGCAACGACTGCGTCGATGTCTTCGATACGGTCAACTGTAAATCCAATAGCTCCTTGAGCTTCAGCGATTTTCGCATAGTCAGCATTAGGGAAGTCACAACCAAACAAGTGTTTGTTTGTGTCTTCGTATTTGTCCTTGATGAAGGCATATTTACCATTTGAGAAGACAACGTTGATAACTGGAAGGTCGTATTGAACGTTTGTGATAACGTCTGGGTAGCACATGTTGAATGCACCGTCACCCATGATGTTCCATACTTGGCGATCTGGATTGTCTTTCTTAGCAGCGATACCACCAGGAAGGGCGATCCCCATTGTCGCAAAGAGTGGAGATGTACGCCACATGTTCTTAGGTGTCATGTGAAGGTGACGAGTAGATGTTTGAGTAGTGTCACCTACGTCGATTGAGTAGATAGCGTCTTGATCAGCATGTTTGTTGATGGCATTGTAAACTTGATACAATTGCAATTCACCCTCAGTTTTACCTTCGAGTTTGTTCATGTAATCACGCCAGTTTTGGTTGTTCTTAACGTTTGCACGCCACCATGGAGTAGACTCAACTGGGTTCACTTTATCAAGGATTGCTTTAGCTGCTTGACCTGCATCCCCAAGGATGGAAGCGTCAAGAGCATGACGTTTACCAAGTTTGTAAGGGTCGATATCGACTTGGATGAATTTTTCAGTGTTCTTGAAAGCTTCGTATACTTCAGCAAATGGGAAGTTTGAACCAAGGAAAAGAACAGTGTCTGCTTCAAAGACTACTTCGTTGGCTGGTTTCCAACCAACACGGTAAGCAGAACCTGTCAACCCTTCGTAGTCCCATTCAAACGCTTCGAAGTTTTTACCAGTTGTAATGATTGGTGCTTTAATTTTACGAGACAATTCAGTGATGACATCACCCGCACCAACTCCACCGAAACCAGCGTAGATCACTGGGCGTTCAGCATTGTTCAAGATTTCAACAGCTTTATCGATTTCCACTTCGTTCAAGGCAGGAGCGATAAAGTGACGTTCATAAGAACCTGATCCGTAGTAAGAGTTTTCGTCGATTTCTTGGAAACCAAAGTTTACTGGAATTTCAACAACGGCTGGACCTTTTTTAGAAACGGCAGCACGGCAAGCTTCGTCAATGACTTTTGGCAATTGTTCTGCGTAAGCTACACGTTTGTTGTAAACAGCGATACCGTTGTACATTGGGTTTTGGTTCAATTCTTGGAAGGCATCCATGTTCAATTCGTTAACTGGACGTGATCCAAGGATCGCAAGGAATGGAGTGTTATCCATAGCTGCATCGTAAACACCGTTGATCAAGTGAGTTGCACCAGGTCCACCTGAACCAACTGCAACACCGATAGATCCACCAAATTTAGCTTGCATAACCGCTGCAAGAGCACCAGTTTCTTCGTGGCGAACTTGCAAGAAACGGATATCTTTGTCTTCAGCCAAAGCGTCCATCAATGAGCTAAGTGTTCCTGATGGGATCCCGTAGATCGTGTCTACGCCCCATGTTTTCAATACGTTAAGCATTGCTGCAGATGCAGTAATTTTTCCTTGAGTCATTCTAACTCTCCTTTAAATCTATTTTGATCCTTTAAAAATGTAGCATAGCGCTTCTACTTCATCTTTGCGATCATCTCGCCTTGAAAATAAGTTTTTTCTGACTTTTCTCATGAAAACGATTTACAAAACGATTACAGTATTAATTTATCACAAAGAGATTCACATGTATAAGGATCTGCTCAGAGATGCTCAATCCCTATTCCATAACAGATGCTCTTTTTGAGAAATTTTCACAAACTATCCTACAATAGGGTTTTATACTATTTTTTCTTACCTATCCTTTTCCCTAGAGCTGTAAGGAAAGATAAAAAAGTGCTACAGCATGCTGTAGCACTCCGAACATATAAAAAATAATTTTTATATAAAATAACATAAGAAAACTCTGTAAAAAAATAAAAAGGACTTTCTATTGTTTTTCATTATTCAAATATATCCTGAGAATTTCCGCCGTGAGAAAAGTGCTAGAAACACTGTTGTTTCTAGCACTCGGGAGTTTTGGAACCTTAGGTCCAAAACTAAGTCATGGAACTTCGTAGAAGTTCGCTGACGTCCGTACTCACCTAAGGAAAATCTCAGGAAAGATTTTATCTTCACTCTACGTGATATGTGTATCACTTTTTGTTCCCATTAATCAATTTTCGCAACATTGAGGAGCAGAGAGCTAATCAAAACAGACAAAGAACTAAGGGCCATGGCAAGACCTGCTAGTTCTGGATTGAGGGTCAATCCCAGTCCTACAAAGACTCCAGCAGCAATTGGAAGCCCAAGGAGATTGTAGATAGAGGCCCAGAAGAGATTGAGTAAAATCCTGCGGAAGGTCTTTTGACTCATGTCAAAGGCGCGCACAACGCCAAGCAAATCATTTTGCGTGAGCACGATGCCACCGGACTCGATCGCAATATCCGTTCCAGACCCCATAGCGATCCCCACATCCGCAATCGAGAGAGCTGGAGCATCATTGATCCCATCTCCGACAAAGGCGACCTTGCTAGCTTCTTGCAGTTTTTGGATGGCGCTAGCTTTTTCTTGAGGAAGGACATCAGCAATGACGGTGTCAATTCCCACTTGCTTAGCAATAGCTTGGGCCACCCGTTCATTATCCCCCGTTAACATGACCGTTTTCAAGCCCCGTTCTTTGAGCTTTTTGATCGCTTCTTTTGAGCTGGCCTTCGGAGCATCTTGAATGGCAATCAAGCCAATCACTTGCCCATCCACAGACAAACTGATCACTGTTTTGGCCTGCTCTTGCAACTCTACCATCCGTTTCAAGCTCCGGATCCATCGCTGTCCCGTCATGAAGTTTGCCATTTCCCAAGGTCACCAACTGCTGGTCGATCTGACCTTGGACCCCTTTTCCTTCAATCGCTTGGAAGTTTTCCACAGGGGATAACACCAAACCTTTTTCTTCTGCTTGGGATAACACCGCTTGGGCTAGTGGATGTTCTGAAAAAGTTTCAAGACTAGCAGCCAGTGTCAAGACACGCGCTTCATCTCCTACAACATCGGTTACAAGTGGTTGGCCAATGGTAATGGTCCCTGTCTTATCAAACACAACGGTTTGAATCTTTTGCACTTCTTGAAGAACTGTTCCATTTTTAATCAGAACCCCCATCTTGGCACTACGGCCGGTTCCGACCATGAGGGCTGTTGGGGTTGCTAAACCAAGGGCACAAGGACAGGCAATAATGAGGACAGAGACTGCATAGAGCATGGCCTCTTGAAGCGACGCGCCCAGAAGCACGGACCAAACCCAGAAAGTCGCAATGGCCAAAATCGTCACCACTGGAACAAAGATACCTGAAATCTTATCCGTCAAATCTTGAATAGGAGCACGACTGGATTGGGCCATTTTGACAAAGTCCACAATTTGAGATAAGAGGGTCTCACTACCGACTTTTTCAGCCTTAAAGAGAATGGTCCCATTGCTGTTGATAGTGGAGCCAATGACTGCATCACCAACTGATTTTTCCACAGGCAAGCTTTCACCTGTCACCATCGACTCATCAATGGTCGTACTTCCTTCTACAATCGTCCCATCAACTGCGATCTTTTCCCCAGGACGGACCCGAATCAAGTCACCAATTTGGATATCTTCTGCCGCCACCTCGACATAGTTCCCATCACGGAGAACTTGAGCCGTTTTTGCCTGCAAATCCAACAATTTTTCCACAGCCTCGGAGGCATTGTTACGCATCCGTTCTTCAAAGATTTGCCCTAAGAGGATAAAGAAGATGATAAAACCCGCAGCCTCAAAGTATACTGGCTGATTAGTAAAAAGTGCAAATACACTATAGACATAGGCTACCAGGGTTCCAAGAGCTACCAAGGTATCCATATTGGAATGGTGCTTCTTAAATGAGGCCCAGGCACTCTTGATAAAAGGAACTCCTGCTACCAACATGATCGGCGTTGTCGCTAGAAAGTTTCCCCAGCGATTGACTGGATGGGAGACAAGTCCTGCCCACATCCCGATCATCAAGATTAATAAAGGAAGGGTAAAGATACTAGTAATCCAAAAGCGATCCCGTAAACTTAAGACACGACGGCGTTTTTCCACAACCGTGTAGGAACCCTTTTGCATCTTCATTCCACAAGAGAACTCAAAGTCCCCTGTTTCTGTTGGGGTAAAGGAAATGACCTTATCCACACCAACTTCCAAAGGTTCTAAAATTTCCCTGATCTTCAAACAAAATCTCCTTGTAACAGCCGGATGGATTGACCCGATGGAAGGTGATTTCAGCAGGAATCCCTTTTTGAAGTTGAAATTCTTTGGGACTATAGCCCTTTTCTGCTGTAATACGGATCTTTTGCACTCCGTTTTCCACAACTGCTTTTTGTTTTTCTGCCATACCTACTCCTTTATTCCACAATCATGTGACCATGCATCATGTTCATACCACATGAATAACCATATTCGCCCGCTTTTTCTGGCGTAATTTCAATGACATGTTTTTCACCCAAAGGCAAATCTTCATGCACCCCAAAGTCTGGAAAGACCACTTGGTCAAGACATGAAGAGGGATCCTTGCGGTTAAAGATGATCCGGGCTGGAACATTCTTTTTCAGAACGATGGTTTCAGGCGAATAGCCCCCCATGACTTCGACTTCAATTTCTTGATAACCCGATTTTTGACGAGCGTGGTCACTCATCTTTTCATGTTCTGCAAAGAACCACCAAGCAATAAAAGCAACCCCAAGTAAACAAACAATACTAATTAACAATCCAAACATTGAAATTCCTTCTTTCTATTACATACAATTGCAAGGGACTGTTTCGACAGCCTCTGCTTTCTTTTCTTCAAGGACCTGCTGCAGCTGATTAAGATCTGCAAGCGTAAAGTCACTCGCCTGAATCAAGTTTTCAAGCACCTGGACAATTCTTTTTGAGCAAACCTTGTCTTTCACCTCCTCAACGACCAAGTCTAAACTCTGGTCCTGCGTCAACAGTGCCGAGTAGACAAAGGATTTGCCAGATTTTTCTCTGGTCAGACACCCCTTTTCTACCAAGCGCGTCAAAAGAGTCTTGATCGTCGACTTCGACCAGTCAAATCGCTCGGACAAGACTGCGATCAAATCCGTGCTGGTCTGCTTGCCTTCCATCCAGATAATCTTCATGATGCGCCATTCCGCATTGGAAATTTGCATGGCCTCTCCTTTCAAAATCTACATTTGTAAATCTTATGATGTTATTCTACTCCTAAGATTTACATTTGTCAACCAAAAGTTTTTAAAAAAACAAATCTTCCGTTGAAGATTTGTCTGGTTGGGCTTTTTTCGCTCCCTATTTTTGTCTCTATACTATCTCCTGCAGAGCTTGTGCTAGGATGCGGTAGCCAGCCACACTTAGATGGAGGCCATCTATCGTATAGGCTTCTGCTAACTGCCCCACTTCATCCAATAAAGACGAATACACATCGACATAGCTGACCTGGTGGTAGGCTTGGGCCAATTCTTGATAGGCCTGATTGAGGGCTTGAATTTTTTCATTGGTCCGCAAATAGACCTTTTGTTTGTAGCGCTCTTCACGATTCACAGGTAGAACCGAGATCAGGTTGATGTGGGTTAGGGGAAAGTCCCGCATGATTGCTTGTAAGACCGCTTCTACATTGTCCAAGGTTTCCTTTTGAGGAATTTCTTTTCCGATATCATTGGTCCCGATCAAGAGAAAGATCTGATCCACCGCCGTTCCAAAGACATGGGCATCTAGATGCTGACGAAGGAGATCCGTCTTATAGCCTCGAACTCCTCGATTGACCATGTGTTTGGGACTTTGTAATAGTTCATGAATAGGGAAATACTCTACGATGGAGTCTCCGATAAAGATCAAACCAGGCTCCTTCAGAGGGTCTTGATTGAGCTCCCGATAGGTTGTTAAAATTTTCTCCTGCTCCTTTAAGAGCCAGTCTTCTAACAGTTGTACCGCCATCTAATTCTTTCCTTTCACTTGTTCCCAGGGGGTCAATCCTAGATACTCTTCGATCACTTGGTAGACACCGCCTTCTTGATGGCTCGGTGCTAGGTGTTTGGCAACAGCCTTGACAGCTTCTTCTGCATTGGCCACCGCATAGGAGTGAGCAGCCATTTCAAGCATTTCGATGTCGTTTCCGCTATCCCCAAAGGCCATAACCTGACTAGCATCAAGCTGCCATTTCTCCATTAATTGAGCCAGTCCCCAAGCCTTGTGAATACCTGCTTGTAAGAGATCCATGCTCCCAAAACCGCTCGAAACCGCCATGAGCTGATCTCCAAAAGCCTGTTGGACTTCCCGACTCACTTGATCAATACGATCCAAGCCAACCACCAAGCTCATTTTAAGCACCTGGTCAAACAAATCGGCTGTCAATTCCGGAACAAACTTCATTCGCTTGTACAAGGCTTCAATCACTTCCGGCTGCATGAATTTTTCAACTTCTGTAAAGACCGTGCCTTCCTTGACAAAGCCACCATTGACAGCTGATACAACCAATTGATCTGAAATTTCCCGGCCCTTAAAATAAGCAAGAACCGCCTCCACCAATTCCCGATCCCAGAATTTTCCTAGAACCATCTGGTCATTCTCAAAAATCCGAGCTCCGTTGGCGACGACCAGGGTCACCCGCTTGACCAAGGGACCCAAGAGCTGGCGCATGCGATGGATTTCATTTCCCGTCGCAATGACAAAGCGAATCCCTTTTTGATCCAAGTGGTCCAACAGCCTTTCCAGACGCGGAAGGTCCACCTCTCCTCGCTCATCTAATAAGGTTCCATCCATATCTGTTG